>Ga0206997_10088_pt1 | contig 26692 bp, 30 predicted proteins | sample Alteio_BWMinCont_3_FD_153478 | JGI IMG/M metagenome (GOLD analysis project Ga0206997, IMG submission 153478) | Enriched cells from forest soil in Barre Woods Harvard Forest LTER site, Petersham, Massachusetts, United States -... | ecosystem: Environmental > Terrestrial > Soil > Temperate forest >...
ATCGTACCCAAAATAACGATCTGCAAAAAAGAAATGGCAACTCAATTCTCCCGCCAGTACCGCTTTATTATTTCGCAATGCATTCTTAATAACCGCATGGCCAGAAGGTGAAACTATCGGTGTCCCATGATAACGCACAATCGTATCGGCCACCATTTGTGAACATTTAATATCATATACGATTTTTTTAGGACTCCGACTCTTGAGTCCTTGGTTCAAAATAGACTGTGCAAATATCGTCAATAATTGATCTCCGTACACAAGAATCCCCTCCTGCGTTATCGGCGCCATACGATCACCATCGCCATCAAATCCAATACCAAGCGCAGCTTGATGCATCTGCACCTGCGTACGTAAATCTTCCATATTTTTTTCAACCGTTGGATCTGCCTCATGATGCAAAAAAGTTCCATCGATCGTTGCGTGCAACAATCGAGCATTATCCCATTCCATACGATCTATTAATCGTTGCATCAATGGGCCGGTTGCGCCACTAGCGCAATCAAAAATGACAGCAATATCACTTCCTCTCAAATGCTTAAAATGATCCGCGAGCCAATTCAGGTATATATCTTGTATATCATACGCTCCAATCAGCGCATCTTGGCGTGCTTTGTTAATATTTATGAGATCTTTTGAGGCCGATGGCCGTTCGTACCCATTTCCTCCCATGCGGTGGCATGGGACCCGGAAATTCGATGCGCTTCGCTTACTCAGGGCGAACGGTCTTTTGAGATCTATTGCTTTTTGCGAATCGGCCTTGTGTTGGTACAAACTATAAATCTCTTGAATATCTTTACCCCATACAGAACGGGTGCCGAGATTAATTTTTAATCCGTTATATTCTGGACCGTTGTGTGACGCAGTAATCATAATTCCTGCATCATATTGCTCTTTATGATAATGCAAAGCAAAATACATAACTGGCGTTGGGCATAACCCGATCAGCACGACGGTCAATCCGCTATCATATAATGCGCGTGTTACTTCTGTTTTAATATATTCCGAATGAACTCTTCCATCCCATGCAACGACAACCGTTTGCAATCGAGGATTTTGTTGTAAAAAAAATGCTGCGATCGCTCGCGTTACGGGGTATACTTCTTCTAAGATAAATTCTGTGCCAACTTTACCTCGAATATCATATTCACGAAATACATGAGCATGCACAGGAGCTCCTTACTCATTTAAACAAACAAAGTGATACAATTACATGATTCCATTAAAACTACAGATCAAAAACTTTTTAAGTTATGGCTCGCCATCACAACTTATTGATTTTACTCCATATAACCTCATTTGTCTTTCAGGGAAAAATGGCCATGGCAAATCGGCCCTTCTTGATGCGCTGACCTGGGCAATCTGGGGACAAGCCCGAAAGATCCCCGGCACCAGCAAAGCTGATGAAGGCTTACTTCGCCTTGGGCAAACGAATATGGTCGTATCACTCGACTTTATGTGCAATGGTTATACCTATCGAGTTCGTCGAGAATTTACCTATAATCGCAATAAAGGCATTGTTCAACTCGATTTTGGTATAGAAGACACCCCAACACGATTTCGATCATTAACCGATAAAACGATCCGAACCACACAAGCAAAAATTGAACAAGTCATTGGTCTCGACTTCGAATCTTTTATCAATTCAGCATTTCTACGGCAAGGCAGTTCCAATGAATTTTCTAAAAAATCCCCCAAAGAACGTAAAGAAATTCTTGCAAATATCTTAGGACTCAATACCTATGAACTCCTGCGCAAACAAGCACTTGAAAAAATTAAAACCGGCGGCATGAGCAAAGCCCATTTAACCCAGACATGTACACGACTGAACCTTGAAATAGAACAAGAACTGGTACAAAAAAATCGTCTTATTGAATTGCAAGCATACTATAAAACGCTTGAACAACAAGAAAAAACAATCTACGAAAATAAACAAGCGCATATAACAGAGCATAAAAATATACAAGAACAACTTGCTCAATTAACACAAACCAAGTTTCAATACACACAATTACAAACAATATATAAAGAACAATGTGAACAATTTCATACAATCGTGACACAATTCCGTTCTATTTGCAGAGAACAACATGCAACACCATCCATGATCACGCAAGAGCGCAAACAACATATCGAAGCTGAATTAGCGACTTTGCAAACAATACTTGCACAACGGCTGGCACTGACCAACGCGATCATGCAACTCAAAGAGCGCAAACTGAGCATCGTTGCTCAATTTCAGGAAAAACACCATCAACAACAGCAACAATATGTTGAGCAATTACATATTCTTGAAAAGAAATTACAAGCCGAAGAAGCAGAATTTACTACACGTACCAATATCACAACCGAACTGCAACGCACGGTATTAACATTACAAACAGAACATACGCAGTTACTGCCACAAGCAGCTCAAATCGACACATTACATAAACAACTGGCACAACAGGAATCGGCTTTTGAACGTCGAAAATCCTTTTATCACAAATTCGTTGCTCATGGCAATCGCCTTACCCAAGAGCTCAAACAGATTGCGCACAAAAAAGAGCTTGCGCTTGATACGCAACGGCCCAGTTGCTCGCTCTGTAATCAACATTTATCAGCACAGCATCGCACACAATTACATCAAAAACTCATCGTACAAGAGCAGATTTTTCAGCATCAAATTAAACGGCTTACCCACGTCATTAAAAACATAAAAGATACGCTTACGCAAGAACATCAACGCATTCAAACACAGAAACAATTGCTTGAAACAAGTAAATTAGCTGCTCAAAAAATCGATGATATACAAATAAAGGTCGCACAGCACACACATACCGTACATGAAAAACTCGCTGCCTTAAAAACGATTGCTCAAATCATACAAGATACTCGGTTGTCCTTACAACAAAAACAATCCGAAAAAAAGCTCTCTTTTGCTCAAGCAGATGCATATACCATAAGCGATGAGTTTCAAACACTGGAAAAGCAGCTCCGAACGCATGAACAAACATTAGCGCAACAACAGTATGACCAACAACATTACGAAATATTACAACAAGAACTGACCCGATATCACGCACAACAAACAGCGCATACCGAGTTGATGAAACAAATAAATCTTCAATCAGAGCGCAAACAAACGATTCAAAAATATATCCAAGCAATACGCGCTACCAAATTACAATTACAACAGTTTGAAGCGCGCATACAACAACTTATACCAGTTTATGAAGCGCAACAAAAACTTGAACTTTTAGAACAAGAATTAACGGTACAACTACAAATGGTTGTACAAAAAAAGGAACAACTCGCTCACCAATGTGGAGCACTTGAACAAGAATGCCTCCGCATCGAAAAACAAAAAGAGTTATTACACAAAGAACGGACTTGTTTACAAACATTAGAAACTGATATTTCTGAATATCAATTTCTTTCACATGCGCTCAGTAAAGATGGCATTCAAGGGTTATTAATCGAAAATGCGTTGCCAGAAATTGAAGAAGAAGCCAATGCGGTGTTAACAAAACTTACCAACAACCAAGCGCATATTCTTATCGAATCGCTCAAAGATTTAAAAAGTGGTGGGACAAAAGAAACGTTAGATATTAAAATCTCCGATGCCATGGGCATACGTCCCTATGAACTCTTCTCAGGTGGCGAAGCATTTAGAATAGATTTTTCATTACGTCTTGCGATTTCTAAACTGTTAGCACGCCGGGCCGGGGCTTCTTTACAAACACTTATCATCGACGAAGGATTTGGCTCACAAGATGATGAGGGGCTCAGCAATATTATGGAATCGTTGTATGCCATTCAAGATAACTTTGCAAAAATTATTATTGTATCACACTTGCCAACGATGAAAGATCAGTTCCCGGTTCATTTTTGTATATCCAAAGACCCACGTGGAAGTGTTGTAGAAGTTGTAGAACAGGGATGAGAATTATAGCGATTTTCTTTAAGCTACGCATACATTTTTCCGTTCGTCCCGACCGTGTCCGCCATAGCCTTTGGCGACGGCTGGACGGAGCGAAGCGAGTTGAGGGATAGGAAAAATGCATAGCTTAGTGAGTTTTGCTATATAAAAATTAAAGAGGTTGCCGCTCTTTCGAACAACAACCTCTTCATACATATTAAAAACTTATTTAGTTGCCAGAAGCAATCGCTGCTCGCTGACTTTGATCAACCCCACCAACCCACCATGGTTGTTGATTATTGCGTTGTTGCAAAGCTGGTACCGCTGAAGCGTGTGCAGCTGGCACAGGACCCTGGTTCCATGCTGGTGATGAAACTACTGCCCCACCACCACTGCCATTACCATTATAATTCATTTGCGGCTGAGCCTGTTGAGCACCATTACCATTCAGTGGACGCACAGGAGCTTGAAAATTATCAGGAATATTAAATCGTGCCTTTGCACATTTCCAAATAAGATCTTCTGTTAACATAAGTGCACGCGAAGCTGCCGCTATTCTTTTTGCACCATTAACTACAGCTTCCAAATCAGCTGGCGATTTACCATCGGTTGCAGCTGCTAATTTTGCCATAAATGCTTTTCGTGCTGCGGTTCTTTGCGGGCTTAAATCAGCAAACAGTTCACGAGAACCTTCTTTAACCTGCAATGCATTATGCTCATATCTCGAGTTCTTTAAGTAGTGCTCTAAAATTGCTTCACGTTTTGCCGCATCTGGCAACTCGATTTTAATATGCTCAGTAAATCTTCCTGCACGTAGTAATGCAGCATCTAATTCCTCAGGTCTATTGGTAGCTCCAATAACCAAAATAGTACAACGATCATCTTTTTCAAATCCATCCATCTCATGTAACAACGTATTGAGCATACTTGCACGAGCAGCAACTGCACCATGTGAATCACCACTAGCCGACGAACCACGCTTTGCGCCAATAGAATCGATCTCATCCATAAAGATAATCGCTAGCTTATGCTCGTTATTCAATGCTTTATGACGAGCATCATCAAAAATTCTTTTGATCTCTTTTTCAGTATCGCCCATCCATTTAGAAACGACATCAGCCGATTTTATTGCTATAAACGGTACGCCTAACTCACCGGCCATTGCACGAACAAGATGTGTTTTACCAGCACCAGGAACACCGTGCAAGAGTATACCACTCGAGAACTTCACCTTATGCAGTCTATACGCTTCGGGATGTTGCAACTGATCTGCAAGATCATGTATCTCTTGAGGAACTCCACCAATAACACCTCTGAAGGTTAACTTAACTTCATCTTCCCATTTTAAATCTGCCTTGTGTTTTGTGCCAGCGGCTGCACTACTCACTGCGCCTTGTAATGCTTGCTGTCCGACTATATCAGCCACTCCATCTGGCAATGCCTCAGTAATACTTAGTTTTTCAGCAATTGTCCATGGAATTAAAACCGCAGCAGCTGCAGCACCAACATTAACTAACAACTTGGCGCTATTGGTGAACGTGTATTTAATATCACGAAACATTCTTTCCACGCCCCTTGCAAAAGATCCTAAACCAAGAAAATCTGTTCGAACCGCATAACGAGTTCCATAAACTAATGCAGCAGCAGCACCTACAATAGCCGCCGTTTTTTTCAATCCACTCAAATTAGCTGTACAATGACGCGCTACCGTATTCATCAAAGATTCTGTATGACCCTTTAAATACCGCGCCCAAGAGTCTCTTGGCCCCGCGTGGACAGATTGCATACTCAGACTCAACACAATAAGCGCCGACAACGATATAGATAAACGTTTTTTTACAAACATGATGCATCCTTATTTCATATAGAAAATAAATATCAATTTTTTACTCTACAATACTTATGTATTTTTACACAATAATACAAACTAGTCAAAAGGGTGGGATAAAATACCCATGACATGAGCTCAAACTCTGCCATGGGTATTGTTACTTTTAAATATTTTACTTACTCACTTCTTCAACCAACTGAAATTTGTTGCCATCAGAATCAGCGAACAATGCTAACTTAACATGGCCAGGGACTTCCAAAATATCCCCAATGCAACGCACGCCCTTTGCTTGCAATGTCGCCCGTGCCTTTGCAATATCGGCAACGGTCATCGTAACAATCGCATTACTCCCAGGACGTATATCTTCATCACTTTTAATTTGTTCTTGCGCAACACCAAGCGTAAATCCGCCTTCTGAACCCTGTAGTTCAACCCAACCGAATTCCGGAGCATCACTCACCACTTTCAGTCCTAATTGTTCCGTAAAAAATTTTTTCGCTTTTGCATAATCGGAAACAGAAATCCATGCAAGATTCATCGATTTTACCATGTCATTAAATCCCAATAAAACCATGTACTTAAATATTAAAAACTCCCTGAGAATTAATTATGGAATTAATTTAATCACAGAAGATATTCTTAATATACCACACCCATTAAAAAAATCATTGCCACTGCAACATTTTTTGCTGCACCCATGTTGGCAATGCCGCCCATCGTTTTTGTTGCTCATCATTAAGACCGGCAACAATATCCGAAACTTTTTTCGTTTCATGACAAGCTATATACTGCAACAACCACTGTACATGCCCCAATTGCTCAAACGAAAGTTGTAATAATGCCGTTACACACGCCGGATCAAGATGCCAGATTTCAAACACATTATTTTTCAAATGCACCGCGACTGTCCCATCTTTACCAATCCGGCCACGATGAGCACCGTTGAAAGTCACACAATTTTGATTTCTATCATCCCACATACGAACCATGCCATGATAAGAACTTGAAATTACCGTACCATGCCTACTTGCTTCCAAACATTGAATATGCATTTTTTCATGCCCCCTCAGTGTTGCTTGCAGCACTCCGTCGACATTCCATACTTTTATTATATAATTTTGATCAGCAGTAACTATAGAATTATCACTTTTAATAATAACTTTATGCACCCCTGCCTTATGTCCCCGCAAAACGTTTCGGCAACTTCCATCACGATTCCACATCCGCGCCGTTTTATCGTATGAGCCAGAAACAATAGTCCCATCTTGACCAACGGCTACTGAGAATATATGACTCGTGTGCCCTTCAAGAGAATGTTTTAATGAACCATCAGGATTCCATACCAACAATAATTTATGATTTTTTGCTAGTTGAGGATAATCCTGCGCAATATTTTTAGCCCCCGTCACTAAAGTACCATCAGGCCCAAATGCCGAAGCCCACACACAAGAATGATGTACTTTGTATAATTCTTGACCATTTTTATCATACACCGGTTGTCGCTCCGTACAATCGGGAGCAGAAATCGTTATTCTTCCATCATGACCAATAATTGGCGCCTGTTCAATTCGAGCGCCTACTTTTATCGTAGTAATGGTATCATTCGTATCACCTTGCTGAACTTTCACTATCGCCGATTGATTCTCAGAAGCAAGAATAATGCTATCATCCAACCCCATTTCAAGATATTGAATATGATGCGCATGTTTTTTAATGATATGTTGAACCGAGCCATCAATATTCAATACTCGTACATGATGTTGATGACCATATCTATCATATACTGCATTTACCACTTTCCCATCCGAGCAAATAGCAAATGGACTCCTTTCTGATGACATATCAGCACGAACTCGTACCGATTTATACAAAACGGGCAACAAACTAACATAATCTAAATAATATTGCTTAATGATCGTACGTAACTCTTGAGGAAATTGCGGCAACCATGCATCCTGCCTCTTTTCTTGCTGCTGTTCTGGCACAATAACTGCGCGCTGCGCTGACGTTTTTATTTCTTGCTGCTGCACCGCTGCACCCATGCAACCAACACTATACAATCCACACAATACACCAAAATAAATCGAAATAATCTGATGATGCATAAACACGGTTGCTCCTTGAAAAAAATAATGTAACAATTGAACTTTCACATAACTTTAATTACATTAAAAGTATACTCTACGTACATTTTTAATAAACAATAAGGCATCAATGAATCCCGCAAACAAGCATGAATTTGCAATTTATATACCATTAGCCGATCACCATCAAGTAAATACCATACTTATCATGCATGATAAACTTGTATATCACCGCATTATCAATGTGCTCCGCTATGCTATTAATGATATTCTTATTATTTTTAACCAACGACAAATATTAACCTGTAAAATAATTGATATTGATAAAAAAAACATCACCTTTATCGTAATAGCTGCAAACACAAATACGGAGCTCAAACCAAAAATTACAGCACTTATCGGTCTCTTAAAAAAAGAGGCATTTGAGGAAGCTCTTTATTCATGCGTCGAACTAGGAGTAAATAGCATATACCCGGTTATTACCCAAAAAACGCATCAAAAAAATATATCAGAAAAAGAGATGGCCCGTTATCATAATATTCTCATAGCTGCCGCGGAACAATCGAAACATTTTCATATCCCGCCATTGCACAAACCAGTAGAACTACAAAAACTCATAACCGACATGCGCACCATCACCAATGCTCATAAAATATATTTTGATGCGCAGGGAGAAAAGCTTGCCACAGTCATACAAACAATCACCCAGCAACCAACGGATCAACTATTTTTGCTGATCGGCCCCGAAGGGGACCTAAGCCCCGATGAAAAAAATCTTATCAAATCTGCGGGATTTACACTTTGTACCCTTACGCCCACCATCCTGCGCGCACAAACTGCAGTTACGCTTGGACTCGGAATATTCAGATCGATACCATAAAGCAAAAACATGCACATCTTTCAATCGATGATTAATTTAAAAAATTATTTCAGTTTGTAATTTTTTATTATAAATAAAATTTGCAAAATGCGAAAATTCTATTTATAATAGATTAAGTGATTAAATTAATTCCTTGCATTATTTATCATTAAATTAAATTAACCACGCGACAAAAGAGTTACATTATTTATCTTAAAAGACTAAAGGAATCATTCAATGAATTCATTGTTTTACTTACTATCGGCTTTACTCGCATTTACCTGCGACAATTGCCAATCAGCCTGCGCGCAAATTAACAAAGAGCACGAGAAAAAATCGACGGCAATGGCCGCAGCAAAAAACAGTGCCGCTTCCGCCGGCGCGAGCAAGCGGGATCGTGATACGATTTTAAACATCTTGCCATTTCCGCCAGAATTGCAACAGATTATCAAAGAATATAGTTACGACTACTCAACGCTCGACCTATTTCCATTTTTCTATCAATCGTTACTACCATTCCTATCTGGTCATAACGGTCAAGTTACCTCAGTAGCAATATCGCCTGATAGCAAAACTCTTGTTTATGGTTCCTGTAGTGGCCGCGTTAATGACGATGGTTCTTATGGTGGCTGCATTACCATGTGGGATATCGATTCGCAATCTACGAGAGCAACTGTAAATATCGCTACTAGTTCAGTAGCAATATCACCCGATAGTAAAACTCTGGTTTCAGGTTCTTTTAATGGTGCCATTAAAATACACGATAGCGATTTTCCATTGCGAGTAACACCCTTACCTGATTATCATATACATCCTGCTACATCATTAGCGATATCGCCTGATGGCAAAACTATTATTTCTGGTTCTCGTGATAGCACTAAAATATGGGATATCGATTCTCGATCTTGTATCGCAACTTTACCTGATATAAAATCTACATCATTAGCGATATCGCCTGACGATAAAACTATTGTTTCTGCTTCCAATATTCTTGTTGGTCAAACTTATTTTCAAGGTCGCATGATTACCCGTGGCTCCCTTAATTGCACCATTAAAATATGGGATATTGCTTCTCGATCCTGTACAGCAACCTTATCAGAGCATGCAAAGCAATCTCCTTCAACAGCTTCATCAGGGATTGAAGAGGAGATTAGATCGGTAGCAATATCGCCTGATGGGAAAACTATTGTTTCTTGCTCACTTGGTAGCATTAAAATATGGGATGTCGATTCTCGATCTTGCGTCGCAACTTTACCTGATAATGGTGCATCAGTAGCAATATCACCTGATGGAAAAAATATTATTTCTGGCTCCGCTCATGGCACCACGAGGATATGGAATATCGCGTCTCGATCTTGTATCGCAGTTTTACCTGATCATAGAGATTACGTTACATTAGTAGCAATATCGTCCGATAGTAAAACCATTGTTTCTGCTTCCAACAATCTTCCTGCTTCCAGCAATAGGATTACAATATATCAATATAACCCCCAATTATTCGCTGGTATTCTCGATTTATCTTATGAACAACTTTATTGCTTGAGGCTCATTCTTAAGATTGTCAACAAGCAAGAAACTGGCATTAGTTCAGAACATATAGAATATTATCAAGCGCTTGTCACCAAAACATGGGATGCTTTATCTCCTGCGATTAAACTTAATATTATGCAACATGCGCAGCGTTTCAATAGTTACCAGCAACCTGGAAGCGCCGCCCCCGCTTGCTGATACAGTTATTGTTGCACAATGGCTTGATTTTGACCTGAGAAAATAAATCGGACCATTGTGCATCGCATATCTTTGGCAATGAGAAATATCACAGTTCAATTTGTTAAATACGGTATCAATCACACAGAAAGAATCTAATGAATATACGACATTTAATACTTACTTTTTGCTTAGCAAGCGCCATAAACAACATGCACGCTGCTTGCATGCAAACAGACAGTGGGCAAGAAAAAAGCAAGCAAGCAACATCGATAGATGTTGCAAGAGATACCGGTTATTTAGATACTATTATACCGGTTCCAGAGCTACAAAAGATTATTAAAGAATATTATATCGATCCCGCAGAATATTCTTTTGCAATGTATGCAACAATAACACTTCCAAAAATGGTTGATTCTTATCGTTGTGCAATTGCAATATCACCTGATGGCAACACCATAGCTACGGGAAATAGTGCTTCCGGTGAAATTAACACTTGGAATGATAATGGTTGTACAATGACCAATAATGAATACGATTATTGGATTGAAAGTTTAGGAATAACTAATGATGGAATAATTGCAATACAACATACTAAACATCTTACATTACGCAAACCTGACAACAGCTTTGCTCGTCTTAATGAGGCCTTTTCCCAATCCGAATGTCGATTCCCTGAAAAAAATTGGTCTATGAATCGAGATACAATAATTTTTACTACCAACCAAGACTCTTTCATACAAATTTGGAAAAAAAATAGCAATGCTCGTTCAACGCTACGTCCTCGCATGCCATCTCACATCGAATCTGTCTCAATCGCTCCGAGTGGCACTATTATTGCAATGATAAACAATATTCATAAAGCAACCATTAATGATCTTGTTGTTATATGGAATAATGGCGTTGCTCCAGATACAATGATAGATACCGGCAAACACACCCATATCGCCATAGCCGGTCCTCATGATACTGTTGTTACCAGTTATACAGCTAAAGCCATAGATGTTGACCAAGACATTACTGGCAAATATATCATTACACGCGTTCCTTTAGACGAATACATTAAACGACATGCTGCAAAAGTATGGAAACATGATGGCACATGTATCCATGAATTATCGGGACATACCGGTCAAATAGTTTCCATTGCTGCCAACAACGATACAATCATTACTGCTGCAAAAGACCACTCCATTAAAATATGGAAAAATGGAATTTGTATTTGTACCTTACCCTTTGCATACGACAAGAATAATGAATCAGAGTCAGCATACACGATGACTAAGATTGCTATTGCAGAAGAAGGTTCTATCGTTGCTCGTTGTAGCACATTAGGCATTACTTGCATTTGGAAACCTACATCACAAGTTTTTGCAAGCTTAAACAATCTTTCATTAGAACAGTTAGCAATGTTACAAAAGCTCCTTCCCGAACTCCAAGCATTACGATTACAACAACCACAGGGTGAACTAAAACTTTCCGATGAGCAACTAACCTTATGCTCGAAATTACATCTACCAGATGCTTTACAACAGCAAATTAACCAATTTTATCAAACCAATTTTGAGCGACAAAGAAAAGATCGTTTAGATCAGTTACATAAACAACAACAGGAACAACAAGCACTCCGCTTAAAATTACAACAAGAAGCTGCGGCACTTGCTGAAGTTGAAAACAAACAACGCGCCACTCAAGCGGGAAAAAAAGAGGACTGTTGCATACAATGATAACCATCTTTGTATAATAGCTTTGCTTATATTGCTCTCACAAAACTGAGAAGAGAATTATGATTAGCTCACTTAAAAATTTCTATCACAACTACGCTGGCAAAATATTTTGGACATTAGCACCTCTTTTATGGGGTGCCATATCGTGGTTTTTTATGTGTGGCCCTGGAGAATGCATACCAATCACCCGCTCAATGCTCCTCATCATAAGCATTGTAATTCTTGTAGCTTACTTTTATAAAATATTAGAGCGTAAGCAAAACACGGTTAGACTTATATTTTTTGATCATCCATTTTCTATACCCAATTGGAAATGGCTCTTTATACCAACCATAGCTTTACTTACCGCCCAATCGTTTGCAGCGTCAGGCGAAACAATTTTAAGTTCCATGGCTTTTGGAGTATTTGCAAGTGCCTTTTTAGAAGAACTGTTAACACGACTTCTATTTATAAAGTATCGCATGAGTGCGTTACAATTTATCGTTTTTAATACTATAAGCTCTGCGGCATTTACCATCATGCACGCTGGTTATTGTATGCCAATTCCTTCTCTCCTTGATCTTTTTACAAGAGGCCATTTTCCATTTAGTTTTATGCTGGGCATCCTTGCTTATAAAACTCAAAGAATTGAATTACCTATGTTGGTTCACATGAGTTCAAATTTAATGGGATATACGTTACCAACATTGATACTTCAACATCCCATCCCTCAGTGGATATATGCAATCATTGCCTGTATACAATATTTATTGGTAGCTGGTGTTGTGGGAGTACAAAAAAATACCGCCCCTGACAAAGAGCTTGAGCGATAAGGCTTAAACCAAATACTTAATCATTTGATATGCGTTTATCTTGCTAAACATTTTTTCAGAACACAATATTATGAAACTGCTTGAAAACACCGCGACCATCGTATTTTCTTCCAAAATTCTATCGGATGTAAAACGAGATCAAAAATTATCCATGATTCATTAAACATCAAAAATGACCACCGCTGATAACTATCAATTGAAAGCAAGCGATACTTGATTTTTCCATGAATAAGTTTGCCATCAAGCTTTCCCCAGCCACGCGAATCATAACTTCCTTTGCGATTATCACCCATAACCCAATATTCATTTGCCCCCAAATGTACGTCATATACGTCACCGCCATCTTTGAGTGGAGTATTTGGATAATCGAGAATAATTTGACCTTGTGGCAACAACGCCGGATCAATTCTATAAAATGGTTGCTGATCGTAAGACATATTCGGATCATATGATCGTTCACGCAGAGCGCAATTACCTAAATAAATATCCTGTTGTGATGGTATTGCCTTTTCCAAAACAAACAAGAGCGGATATTTGTTCACATACGGTTCATCTAACTTTTCACCATTACGATACACAACCGGTTTACCATCTTCAATTTTTCCTTGAATATGATCGCCTGGAATACCAATCACCCGCTTAGTCCAGTTATCAGGCCCCCATACATACCGTTGCCACCAATTTTTTATGGGATTTGATGAGTATTTGTACAGAGGCGCATTGAATGAAATAATATCACCACGTTGTACCGGATAAAACCATACCGTAAATTTATCAGCAAGAAATCTTTCGCCAACAAGCATCGTTGTTTCCATTGATTCACTGGGAACTTGATAGAGGCCATATCCAAAAGTACGAATGATAAAGGCAATCGGCAAAATAATTAATGCCGCTTCAAGCCATTGCGCCGATTTTGATTTATTTGGTTTTTTGAACCAATGTATAATTTTGCGGAACATATCACCCTTGCTTTTATTACATGCCATAAAAATTTAAACGTCTTTTACAAAATATACCATAGATATCCTTGCAAATAAAAGCAGCCATGAGCGTTTGCAGGGCTCATATCATAATAGTATTCTGAATATATAAATATTTAATTTTAAATCACTCCGAATAATTAATTTCAAAATTGAAACACATTTTAACCACAAGGGTCATGCTATGAAACTAATAAAACACCTATTAACAATTTGCTTGCTGGGACTTAACCTTAATTTACATACTGCCCTACTTCGCCAAGGTTATCACCCACAACAATCTGTTGTGGGGCCCGGCTACGAAGGGCAGGCCTGCATGCAAATTGGCAAAGAGCAAGAAAAAGGCAAACAAGCTGCAGCGCAAACTGTTGCCAGAGATACTGGTTTCTTAGATACTATTATACCAGTTCCAGAACTACAGAAGATTATTAAAGATTATTACATCGATCCTAAAGAATATTCATTTGCGCCGTACTTCGTAACAATGCTCCCAAAAATGGTTGATGAATATCGCTGTTCAGTTGCAATATCACCTGACGGGAAAACAGTAGTTACCGGTTGTTCAAGTGGTGAAATTAAAATTTGGCAAGATGGTGCTTGTAAAGTTTCTTGTGATCGCAGTTTCATGTTTTTTATTGACCAAGTTGCTATGGCTCATGATGGCACTATAGCAGCAATAAACGCTTTTACCAGCAACATGACCCTCCATAAACCTGATGGAACTTTGGTTACATTCGATATCGGAGCGCCAAACATACATCAACGTATGGTCATAAAAAAGGATGGCACCATCGTTACAACAAGTGGCAACACCATAAAAATATGGAAGAACGCTGCATTACAAAAAACATTAACAGCTCCCGGGCTTAATGAGATTACAAACATTTTTGTTAATGAAAATGATGAAATCTTTGTCATCGATCATGTCATAGGGCTTCAAAGCAACCAGTTATATCTTTTCCCTGACAACAATACGCCCGGTCATAAGTTTAACAATAATTTTAACAATCAGTTTCCCCTTCAAAATCTTCGACTATATGGAATATACGTCCAACTATACAAAGAAATATGCAGTGTTCCAGGCTATTCGCCTCGCGACGACAAGTTTATCGTAGCAAGAAATAACACTATCGTTCGTAGCATGGGGCACTATGCGCAGGTTATCAAAAATAATGAAATTGTTCACGTGTTATCTGGCCATACAAGACCAATTGTTGCACTTGGAGCTCATAACGATGTTATTATTACCGCATCTAAAGATAACTCCATTAAAATATGGAATGATGGCATTTGCATTGCAACTTTACCATTCGAATACCCAGATAAACACAATGTAGTTATCCTCAAAGATCATTTCGGTAGAAGTTATCAAGCTCCCTCAGGTAAAATTCTTACCAATATTGCAGTAGCTGATAACGGAACATTTGTCATACGTTGCAATGCATCAGGCTCTACCTGCATTTGGAAACCTACCCCGCACGTTCTTGCGAGTTTAAACAATCTTTCATTAGAGCAGTTAGCAATGCTACAAAAGTTACTTCCACAACTCCGAGCATTACGATTACAACAACCGCAAGGTGAATTAAAACTTTCCGACGAGCAACTTACCTTATATTCGAAATTACATTTACCACCCGCTTTACAACAGCAGATGAATCAATTTTATCAAACTAATTTTGAGCAACAAAGAAAAGATCGCATAGATCAATTGCATAAACAGGAACAGGAACAACAAGCACTCCACTTAAAATTACAACAAGAAGCCGCGGCTCTTGCTGAAGCTGAAAGTAAACAGCGCGCCGCTCAAGCGGGCAAAAAAGAGAACTGTTGCATACAATAACAGATGCATTTGTATAGTAGTTACGCGAATAAGCGAGGCAAAGCGCTTACTTACGCTTGAAGAAAAAATTGTTTTTTTTCAGAGTATACAATACGCCCACACCAGCACATACTGCAATAAAACGAACATTATTATAAATAATGGCGATCCCTTTGCGCCAAAACGGCAATCTTGGATCTATTGGTTCTCTTTGTGGAAAAATAGAATTTCGACATGTAGAAACTATGCTGCCTACCGTTTCTTTAAAACGACTCCATAAAGTAGTTTGCCTCGCGGGCAGCTGCACATTATCATCGCGTAATTTTTGATTTACTGATTCGCGCGCTTGACGAGCTTCATAGAATTGTTGGGATCTTCGTGCCATACGACCCAATTCGATACGCGCTTCACGCTCTTTTCTCTTTTTCTCATGATACGCTTCCACAACTTTAACAGCTTGCTCCGCAGTTAAAGGTAACTTCAATCCAACAACAACGCTCTCATTTGCAGACTTGCTTGCACCCTCACCAAGCTTTGCTACACCCTGGGCACCATAAGAATCAATTGTCAAAAACCCTATGATCGCAAGTGAGAAAATTCTATAATTAAAATTCACAATAATATCCCTCATGTTGTAATTAAAATAATAATTTAAGCTCTATAGTTAGAGTACTAATTTTTAAAGATCATGTAAAAAGCCTGTCAGAGCTCAAGACATGTGAGCCTCTTGAGTCTCAATCTTACCATGGGTCAAAATAAAAGTTCCATTTCTCGCTGAGACCCCATTTTTGTCATAAAATCTCACATTGCAAACGTAGTACAGAGAGAACAAAAAAAGCCCCAACAAGATTATACATTGTTGAAGCTCTCTTTAACATTTTCCTATCCCTTCCAGCCGTCGCCAAGGCTATGGCGGACAGGCAATTCGTTCACAATAGATCGGGACGAACGGAAAATTATATATAACTAAAACAGAAGACTATTGTACCCGAATTGCTTTTACACAACCCATTCTAGTTTAGCAACTTCTGCGGTATCGCTAATACGACGCGCTAAAGGAATAATACGCGTATACCCACCCGGACGATTAATATACCGTGGTGCAATATCGGTAAATAATTTCACCAGCGCTTCTTCTTTATACGGCAACAACGCTTTTGCACGACGGCGCGCATTAAAGTTATTACCTTCACGAGCAAGCGTTACTAATTTTTCTGCAAAACGACGAACTTCTTTTACCCGTGCTTTGGTAGAAACAAGCGAACCTTCAGTAATAAACATAATTGTTTGATTACGGATCAATGCACGACGATGCGCAGCATTAAGATTTAATTTCTTTCTCCCATTCTGATGATTCATGTTTATTCCTTACCCGATTTTTTAAGGCTGGACTCTTTGATATTCATACCAAATGCAAGACCAAATCCTTTCATACTTTCTTTTACCTCATCAAATGATTTTTGTCCGAAGTTCTTAATCTTCATCACATCATCTTCTGATAAGTTAACCAAATCAATAATTCGTTTAATACCCGCATTGACTAAACAGTTATGCGCACGAACCGAAAATTCTAATACATCGATAGGCTTTAATAAAAGATCAACAGGAATCCCTTTTGTTGCAGAATCCTGCATCTCCGTCACCTCTTTTTTGTCCTCAACAGGATGCGTTGAAATTTCATTAAAAGCAATTTCAGGAGCAGCAAGAAAATGTTCAAGTTGCGTACGTATGATAGAAACTGCATAATGCATCACATCAACAGGAGTTTCTGTCCCATCGGTTAATACAGAAATTTTTAATTTATCATAATCGATATTTCTTCCTACCCGAGTTTTTTCTACTTCAAAGGTAACATTACGTACCGGAGAAAACATCGCATCTAGATAAATTTTATTATCTTCTTGCAATGCAGTTCCTACAGGCCATTGCGCTTGTTGATAACCACGTCCCGGCTCTACAAAAAACTCGATTTCAAGGCTACCATTAAGAGCAACTTGTGCTAACACATGATCTTTATTAATCAGTTCAAGATGCTCATCAGCTTGTATATCGGCAACAGTAACCGTTCTGCCTTTACCGCCTTTTACCAGAAGATGCATTTTCCCCGGTTTTCCTGAAACATTGCGTACAATAATTTCTTTAATATTCAAAATTACTTGCATGGCATCTTCAACAACACCTGGCAAGGTCGAAAATTCATTATTAACGCCTTTGATAATAACAGCAGTAACAGCAGACCCTTCAATGCCTCCTAATAATACTCTTCGCAAAGCATTTCCAAAAGTCATCCCAAACCCTGGATCAAGCGGTTGCGCAACAAGCTCCCCAAAGGAATTACTTAATGTTTCTTTGTTCCACGTCAGACGAGGAATGGTAAGTGGTTGATACTCTTTATTTTGCATTAAACCTCCTGCGACAATAAACTTACTTCGAGTACAACTCAACAATCAAATATTCTTCAACCGGCGCTTGAATATCAGTTCTTACTGGCGCACGCAATACGCGCCCCTTACGACCCTGTCTATCAAGCTCTAACCAGTCTGGAACCTTAGCTGTTTTAACACGCTTTTCAAGAACTTGCTCAACAAAAACTGTTTTTTTATCTACTCGTGGCGAAAATGAAATTTCATCATTCACATCAACAAGATATGACGGCGAACTGACTTTGCTCCCATTTACAAGAACATGCCCATGAACAACAATTTGACGTGCTTGTAGCCTCGAGGTTGTGAATTTTAAACGATATAAAACATTATCAAGTCTTCGTTCAAGCAAACTTAATAACATATCTCCCGTTCCAATTGAACTCCGTTTAGCCAATGCAAAAAACCGCATAAACTGCTTTTCACGCATGCCATACATGTTTCTTACTTTTTGCTTCTCTTCAAGCTGACGCCCATATTCAGTTTTTTTGCGCGACCGTTTAGATTGACTCGCTGCTGACTGAGATTGATTTTCATCTTTATTTTGACGAGCAATTTTATTTTTCATATGCACAAATACCTTCGTTAATCAATAGAGTAATTACACACGACGTTTTTTCGGTGGTCGACACCCGTTATGTGGTAACGGTGTCACGTCGCGCAATACAGAAACATTAAACCCTGATGCCTGCAATGATCGAACAACGGAATCCCTTCCAGAACCAGGTCCTTGCAAATTCACTTCAATGGTTTTAATACCGATAACTGCCATTTCTTTTGCTAATGTTGCACCAACTTGAGATGCGGCAAATGGTGTTCCTTTACGAGCACCTTTAAATCCTAATTTTCCCGAACTACCTCGAAGAAGCACGTCCCCTTCCATCGTAGTTACCGTTGCCAACGTGTTATTAAATGAAGATTGTACATGAACAACCGCAGCTGTTACCTGACGTTTCACTTTTTTAGTTTTTTTCTTGTACGCCATGCCATCCTTTAGAGATTATTTTTTCGTTGCTTTACGCTTCAATGCTATTGTACTACCAGCTTTACGAGGACCCTTACGTGTACGAGCATTTGTTTTTGTTCGTTGACCACGCACCGGTAAAGATTTTTTATGTCGCAAGCCACGATATGAACCAATATCCTGAAGACGTTTAATATTTTGCCGTATCTCTTTACGCAAATCACCTTCAACAGTATACTGCGAAGTAATTTCTCGCTGGATAGCCGCAACCTCGTCATCTGTTAAATCTTTAACTCGTTTATTAACATTAATATTTACCTTTTTGAGAATATCACGAGAATTTTTAGGTCCAATACCATAAAGATACCGAAGCCCAACTTCTACACGTTTTTCTGACGGTAAATTTACACCTTCTATTCTTACCATGCGCACGACCTCTTGCAGCCAGTTTTCATATTACTCATTAACCTTGACGTTGTTTATGACGAGGATTTTTTTTACAAATAATCCTTACAATACCAGTTCGCTTAATGGTACGACAATCGCCACACATTTTTTTTACTGAAGTTCTTACTTTCATAATAATACCCCTACATACAATTAATTTTTATAGCGCAATACAATTCTTCCACGGGTAAGATCATAGGGAGATAACTCAATCGTTACCTTATCACCAGGCAATATACGTATATAATGCATACGCATTTTCCCGGAAACATGCCCTAACACAACATGCCCACCTTCTATTTCAACTTTAAACATCGCATTTGGAAGAGTTTCTTTTACAATCCCATCAACACGAATCACATCATCTTTTTGTTTCATACTACTCTTTTAGTTACAACCGTGTAATAATTTGAGGACCATGCTTGGTAACAAGAACCGTATCTTCTACATGAGCAGATAAACTTTTATCAACAGTCCGAGCTGTCCAGCCATCCTTTTCTATATAAACTTTATAACTGCCTTGCGTAATCATTGGCTCAATGGCAAACGCCATTCCCTCGCGAATAACAATCCCTCGCTCTGGCTTTCCATAATTCAAAATTTCAGGACCTTCATGCATCTTACTTCCAATGCCATGGCCAGCAAAATCTCGCACAACCCCATACCCAGCCTTTTCAACTTCCTGTTGAATCGCAAAAGAGATATTTGACAACTTTGCACCCGGCACCGCTTGCGCTATGCCAGCATCCAATGAACGCTGAGCAACATCCACTAAGTTTTTTGCCTGCTGATTAATAATATTCCCAGCAAAAAAACATCGTGCCATATCCGCGCAATAACCTTGCCAAGCAGCACAAACATCAACTTTAACCAAATCACCCGCAACAATTTGTTTATCTTTTCGAGGAACACCATGCACAATCACTTCATTAATCGATATACAACTTACATGTTGATATCCATGATAGCCCTTCGATTGCGAAACAAGTTTATGCTGCGCAAGATAATCGGTAATGTATGAGTCGATATCTAAGGTACTCACACCGGGGATAATTTCACCTTTAAGCATTTCAAACATTTCAGCCAAAAGCTGTCCTGCAACTCGCATAATAGAAAATGCTTGCTCATTCTTAATCGTAATCATGATATTTTCATATCCATCAAACGAATAAACTGCTCAAACACTCCTTCAACCGGTTGCGCAACATTCAGCTCCCGCACAACCCTGCCAGAACCGTGATAATGTTGCACTAAATTATGCGCATGAACATGATATGTCGCTAAACGATCACGAATCACCTGCTCAATATTATCATCACTTCGTCGCACCAATGGAGCTGCACATTCAAAACAAGAATCTACAACCGCACTATCCTTGGTAGAATATACTGCGCAACATTCACCATTTCCGCAAATTACACGGGACATAAGACGCTCGAGCGCAACTTCATTATCTAATTCCATTCTTACAACCGAAACAGCAAAATGTGCAAATTCCGCTTTACGCAATAAAACATCTAACTGCTCTGCTTGAAATGGCGTCCGGGGAAACCCATCCAAAATAATTTTATGATTATTTTGAGAATGCTCCGATAACCATGTATCAACCATCCCAAGTATAAGACTATCAGAAATAAGTTTACCAGATTTTATAGCTAAATCTATCTGGGCACCAAATTCGGTCTTTTCCTGTACATTTTTACGACATAAGTCACCGGTAGAACAACGTATCCAGCCCATCCGACTTGAACATAATTGTGCCAAAGTCCCCTTGCCTGCTCCTGGGGGCCCGATAAAAATAAGAATTTCTTTCGACAAATTCACTTTTACACCTTATTTTTCATTCTTCCTGATGGCAAAAAACTTCCATATTTGTGCTCAATAAGATAAGACTCAATTTGTGAAGACAATTCAAGTGCAACACCTATCAAGATCAGGAGTGACGTCCCACCAAAATAAAATGGCATCGTAATAATCGACTGTAAAATATTAGGCAATAAAACCAAAATACCTAAATAAATAGCTCCTACTAATCCAATACGAAGCAATATATAATCAAAATAATCTGCAGTGCTTTTACCAGGTCTGATACCAGGAATAAAACCACCACTTTTTTTCATATTATCAGCAAGATCTGTTGGCTTAAAGACCATGGCGGTATACGCATAAGAAAAAAAGACAATCAATCCAAAGGTGAACACATTAAAAAGAAACCCATTCACCTGCATAGCATCTGCAACAATGCGGAAAAATCCAAATCGATCTGCAAGCGCACTCGCAATAAAAATCGGAATATTTAATGCTGATGATGCAAAGATCGCTGGCATAACACCAACCGGATTTATTTTAAAAGGAATATAGGTGTTTTGACCTCCGTATACCCGTTGCCCAATAATTCTCCGAGCATACTGAACAGGAATTTTACGTTCGCCTTTTTCAAGGAAAATAATTAACGTAGAGATAGCTAAAAATACGAATAAAACTATCCACGCTAAAATTCCCGACAAATTACCAACTTGAACTGCTAAAATAGTTTGAATAACCTTGGTAGGAATATCGGCAACAATTGAAGCAAAAATTAAGACCGAGCTTCCATTTCCAAGCCCGCGTGCTGAAATTTGTTCACCCAACCACATAACGATAATTGCTCCCGTCACAATACTTAAAATAAAAAACGCACTGAACCCAAAGCCCGGCGTTAAAATAAGATTGTTGTACGCAAGAAATGAAAGCAAGCCTCCACTCCAAGCAATCGCTATAAGAACCGTTAGATATCGCGTATATTGGTTGATTTGCTTACGACCATATTCACCTTCTTTAGCCAATTGCTCTAAGTAGGTAATTCCTCCCATGCTCAGTACCTGTAAAATAATCGATGCCGTAATATAGGGACCTATTCCTAAAGCAAACAATGTACATTGAGCAAGCTTGCCAGCTGAAAAAAGATCCAAATATTTTAAAAGCCCGGCAACACCACTCGTTTGCTTCATATACTCTGCTAAACTGGTAAGATTAACTCCTGCAACAGGTATGTACGCTCCGAGCCGAAAAATCACCAATACCCCAAGGGTAAACAATAATTTTTGTGTTAACTCAGGGATTCGAATAATATTTCTAAAATTTTTAAGCAGAACCACAGACCTACTTCTCCTTAGTTATGCGTACCTCTCCACCTTGTTTCTTAACCATATCCATAGCAGTTTTGCTACATGCGTCAACATGAATCACTAATTTCTTAGAAAATTCACCCTTTGCAAGCAGCTTTACCAACACACGTGGCTTATGAGAAACAATACCTTTTTCTATGAGCTGTTCTCGTGTCACTTCTTGGCCAACTGCAAATAATGCATGCAATTGCCCAAGATTCACCAGTTCAAATACCTTTTTAAAACAAGCATTATTAAATCCTCGTTTTGGCAAACGACGATGCAATGGCATTTGACCGCCTTCAAAAATTGGCCCTACGGTGCCGCTCGTACGAGCTTTTTGACCTTTATGACCACGTCCAGAAGTACCCCCACGGCTACCGCCACGTCCAATTTTTTTTCGTTTTTTTGTCAAAGTAACAAGATTATTAAGCATTGCCATGAGATCCTTTTGCTATCTCTGAAATTGTTTTGCCTCGCAAATGAGCTAAATGAGCTGCTGTACGACATTTTGCCAAAGCATTTAATGTTGCCTTAACAACATTTTGCCCACAACGAGATTTACCAATAGCTTTGGCCAAGATATCTTTAACACCAAGTGCCAACATAACCGCACGCACAGGCTTACCAGCTACCAGGCCAGTCCCCTTGCTTGCTGCTCTTATAACAACTTGAGATGCCCCATGATGTCCATTAACATCGTAAGGAATCGTATCTCCTCGCAACGCAACAGGAATCATAAATTTACGCGCTCGGGCAGTAGCTTTCGATATCGCAGAAGAAACCTCTCTGCTTTTACCAAGACCTATACCAACGCGTCCTTTTTGATCCCCAGATACAACAAATGCTGAAAAGGAAAATCGTTTCCCACCTTTAGTAACCTTAGTTACCCGTCGAACATCAATAACGGTATCAACAAAGGTGCTTTGATTTTCTTTTGATCCTGTCGCTTCTTTAGCTTCTTTCGACATTTTTTATCCTGCAACTATTAAATTTTTATTCCACCATCACGCAAGCCTTCAGCGACCGCTTTAACTCTGCCATGATACAAAAATCCACCACGGTCAAACACAGCTGCTGACATGCCCTTTGAAATCATATTTTTTGCAAGCTCTTTACCAACTGCAAATGCGACAGCCTTTTTGTCACCAGCAACTTTTTTTAATTGCAATGACGAACTGCTTAATAATGTTTGTCCACCATTATCGTCAATTAATTGCGCATACATATGATTCGCGCTACGAAAAACTGAAACTCGTGGCAACAAACTAGTAATTTTAGCTCGCACACGCAAAACCCGACGTTTCTTCCGGGCAATATTTTTTCTTTCTAATGACACAATTGTCCCCTCAATTATTTAGCTTTACCAACTTTACGGCGAACTACTTCAGTAGCATATTGAATTCCAGTTCCCTTATAAGGCTCTGGCGGTCGTAAAGCTCTAATTTGGCTACCAACTAAACCGAGCGATTCTTTATCTACAGAACTTAATGTCAAAATTTGACCAGTTTTATCAACAGCACCACTCACATCAGCAGGAAGCACATAGTCAATTTTATGACTAAACCCTAATGAAAATTGTATTTTGCTTCCGGTAACCATTGCTTTAAAACCAAGGCCAACAATTTTAAGAATTTTTTCAAATTTTTTATCAGCACCCTGAATTTCATTCGCTAATAAAACTCTATGCAATCCCCATGCCTGGTTGACTTGGGAATTAACGTCCCCGGCAGACAATATAACTAATTTTTTATCGCGCATTTCTGCTTTTAATTCATGAGGTAATTGATACGAGCCTGCAAGATTTTTACCCTTATACCGTATTTCTGAACCTTGAATCTCTACTTGCACAGATCCAAGATCAATAGGCTTTCTCCCAATCTTTGACATTGTTGCATTCCTACCAAATAGTACAAATAACTTCGCCACCAACCTTCAAACTTTTTGCCTTTTTATCGGTCATTATTCCTTTGTTGGTTGTCAATACCGATAAACCAAGTCCACCGATGACCGGCTTTATCGAAGAACCACCATATACACGACGGCTGGGCGTACTTACCCGATCAATCTCATGAATAACCGATTCACCATCTACATATTTTAAAACAATCTTCATACAACGAGAGGAAATTTCTTCGCCCTCAGTCACAACATCTCGCACAAAACCTTCATCTTTCAATAACAAAGCAATCTTGTGCTTGAAATTTGAAAAAGGAACATACACAAATGGCTTCGATGCTAGCACACCATTACGTATAATTGTTAAAAAATCACCAACCGTATCAATTGACATTATTTCATCCTTTAATAAACAACTACCAGCTGAGCTTTTTAACACCAGGAAGCTCACCATTGTTAGCAAATTTTCTCATGCATAATCTGCACATTTCAAAAAAACGCATGTATCCACGCGGTCTTCCACATAATTCACAACGATTTCTCTGCCTGGTAGAAAATTTCGGCGTTCTCTTAGATTTTTCAATTAAAGCTTTTCTGGCCATATTCCCTTGCCTTTATTTTTTCTTAAACGGCACACCAAAGCCTTTTAACAACTCAAAACCTGCAGCATCATCTTTTGCTGATGTATGAATTGTTATATTAAGGCCATATATTTTTTCTATTCCAGTCGAATCAGCCTCTGGAAAAATATTCCATTCTTTGACCCCTAAATTATAATTCCCGCGACCATCTAATTTTGTGGAAACACCCTGAAAATCACGAACTCGCGGTAATGCTAAATTAATAAGTTTATCAAAAAAATCGAACATTCTTTTTTTACGAAGCGTTACGCATACGCCAATCGGCATCCCTTCGCGGATTTTAAATCCTGCAATAGATTTGCGAGCAAATGTTCGTTGTGGTCGTTGCCCAACAATTGAAGCCAAAGTATTTTCAACCTTGTCCAACACTCGACTATCTGCAACAGCCTCTTTTACCCCAACGTTTACCACAATTTTTTCGATCTTTGGAACTTCCATAATATTTTTAAAACCCAAAGACTCTTTCAATTGCAAACGTAAATTCTTATTATACGTCTCTTCAAGCCGCGCTGGCTCACTTTTAATCTTCATATGCTATTTCCTAGCTTGCATGTTAAAAGCTCTCTTTTGAAGTATTACTTGCGCGCACTTTTCGGTTATCCTTCGAATTGATAAAATTCACTCGAGTTGGTTCACCAGTTTTTGGACACACAGGCATCACATTAGAGCAATCAATGTAACCTTCTTCTTTTTTAATTGCTGACACATCACCTTGTTTTTTTGCCTTTACATGACGAGTAACAATAGCAACGCCTCTTACTTTTACTTTACCCTTTTTCAGAGAAATATCAATAACGACGCCCTTTTTGCCCTTATCTTTACCAGTCAATACAACAACGGTATCATTTTTTTTAATTCTCAACATATATACCCTTATAAAACTTCAGGAGCACGTGATATAATGTCTGCATTTGCACCGCTTGCACGCAATTCTCGTGCTACCGGACCAAAAATACGAGAACCTATTGGTGTCGGATCTTCTACCGATTTAATAAGAACTACCGCATTATCACCAAAACGAATATAACTTCCATCTTGTCTTCGAAACTCTTTTCTTGTTCGAACAATGACCCCGGTGACAACATCACCTTTTTTCACTTGTTGCCCAGGAATCGCTTTTTTCACCGCACACTTAATAATATCACCAAGATATGCTATCGTTTTTCCCGTACTGCCAACAACGTGGATACATTGAACTGATTTAGCGCCTGAGTTATCAGCAACTACTAAATATGTTTGTTTCTGAACCATAATTACCGCACAGTCAATATTTTATGCAAATACATATACTTTGTTTTTGAAACTGGACGACCTTCATAAATTTCAACTAAATCACCCATTTTAGCTTGTTGATTTTCGTCGTGAACTTTAAATTTACGTACAGTTCTCAAAACTTTTTGCAAGCGATCATGCATGACCGTTCGCTCCATTTGAACAACAATAGTTTTCGCC
>Ga0206997_10089_pt1 | contig 26201 bp, 27 predicted proteins | sample Alteio_BWMinCont_3_FD_153478 | JGI IMG/M metagenome (GOLD analysis project Ga0206997, IMG submission 153478) | Enriched cells from forest soil in Barre Woods Harvard Forest LTER site, Petersham, Massachusetts, United States -... | ecosystem: Environmental > Terrestrial > Soil > Temperate forest >...
TTTATCTGATAGGTCTTGGAGTGCCGGACCCAAAGGGATTCTTTGGAACCACTACCGACCTTCACAAACGCTTTGGCGATGATCGTGTAATGGACATGCCTTGTTCTGAAAATGGCATGACGGGAGTTGCTATTGGCAGCGCGCTCAACGGAATGCGGCCGGTACTTAACCATCAACGTCTGGATTTTGCGCTGCTGTCGATGGACCAGCTTTGCACACAGGCGGCGAAGTGGCATTACATGTTCGGTGGTGCCGCCAAGTTGCCGCTCGTTGTTCGCATGATTATTGGTCGCGGGTGGGGTCAGGGACCCCAGCATTCGCAGAGCCTGCACTCATGGTTTGCGCATATTCCGGGGCTCAAGGTGGCTATACCGTGCACCGCCCATGATGCCAAAGGGATGTTGATCGCCGCTATTGAGGACGACAATCCAGTTGTATTTCTCGAGCACCGCTGGCTGCACCACGTTAAGGGCCATGTGCCTGCAGGGCATTACACAGTGCCTCTCGGCCCTGCTCGTATCGCTAGGGCCGGCAAATCGATTACCATCGTGGCCTTTTCTTACATGGTGCTCGAAGCTATGGAGGCCGCAGAGAAACTTGCGAGCATGGGGATTGAGGCGGAAGTGGTGGACTTTCGCTGTCTCCGTCCGCTAGATTATTCGACGCTCCTAGCCTCTGTCAGGAAAACTGGGCGTCTCGTGGTGGCGGATGCCGGCTGGAGTGCGGCAGGAATGAGTGCTGAATTCCTTGCGGCGGTATCCGAACGCGCGCATGGCGTGCTGCAATCGGCGCCCCGTCGAGTTTGTTTGCCGGATTGTCCTACTCCGACGAGCCCCGCGCTGGCGGCTCACTACTATCCCCGTTCCGGTCATATCGTTGCAGCAGTGCGCGAGGTGCTAGGATTGTCTCCAGATCCATTCGACCTCGCGATTCCGCCGGGGACGGAACTTGACAAGCCCAATCCGGCATTTACCGGACCGTTCTAACCCGATGGCTGAAATCAATCTTCTCGACCTTCTGCCGCAAACTAAGCGCGATCCTAAGACTCGGGCAGCCGGCAAGACTGTTGAAGATCGCGCTGTCGCGAAGCGCTTTGATCGTGAGTTTTTCGACGGTGAGCGGCGGCATGGTTATGGCGGATACCGCTATGATGGCCGTTGGTTACCAGTTGCGCGCCGGTTGGTGGAATATTATGGGCTGGGCCCCGACGCTCGTATCCTCGATGTGGGTGCGGCCAAGGGATTCTTGATATACGATTTTCTTCAGGTGCTTCCTACTGCTACGGCCCGTGGCATTGACGTGTCAACCTACGCGAAAGAAAATGCTTATGGCGGGGTCGGGCCGCTCATCGATATCGGTTCTGCGGAAAGGCTCCCGTATCCGGACAAATCATTCGATCTCGTTGTGTCGATAAATAGCATTCACAATCTACCTCCAGAGAAATGCAAGCAGGCGCTTCGGGAGATTGAGCGCGTAAGCCGCAAACACAAATACGTGACCGTGGATGCCTGGCGAACCCAAGAAGAGAAGGAGCGACTGCTCGATTGGATTCTAACGGCTGAGACGTATATGTCAGTCGAAGATTGGCACCAACTGTTTGTTGAGGTCGGCTATCGGGGAGACTGTTGGTGGTTTATTCCGTGAATCGACCCAGATGAAGTCTCTTGCCGCCATCTTGTTTGAGCAAAAGACACCTCTGCGCCTCGAAGAAGTGGAGTTGCCGAAACTCGGTTACGGCCAAGTGTTGGTTGAAGTCAAGGTGAGCCGAATCTGCGGTTCGCAACTCGGCGAAATCGATGGGGTAAAGGGTCCAGACCGATACCTGCCCCATTTGCTAGGGCATGAGGGTGGGGGAATCGTTTGCGATATCGGCCCCGAAGTAACGCACACGAAACCTGGCGACCATGTCGTGCTCCACTGGCGTCCAGGAGCAGGTATCCAAGCCTCCGCCGCGAGGTACCGCCTAGGCTCAAAGACGATTAACGCCGGCAATATTACGACCTTTCAATCGCTGACGGTCGTCTCAGAAAATCGACTCACAGTAGTTCCCGCAAACGTTGATTTCGAGGTCGCTGCGCTTCTAGCCGACACTCTTACCACGGGTTTCGGTGTAGTCACTCGTAACGCCGCGGTCCAGATCGGTGAAGGTGTTGTGGTTATTGGAGTCGGCGGTATTGGGCTTGGAACGGTTCTCGGCGCGCATCTTGCCGGGGCCCATCCGGTGATCGCTGTAGACATTTATGATCATAAGCTAGCGAAGGCACGTGCATTCGGCGCGACGCATACTGTCAATACCCGCCAGGAGGGCTTGGTCGAGGCTGTCCAGGGAATATTAGGAGGCTCGGCTGACGCGATTTTCGATGGCACCGGTAATCCCGCCATATTGGAACAGGCTTGGCGATTAACTGGCGCGAAAGGCCGGTTAGTTATGGTCGGCGTCATGAGCCATGATCGTCATGTTAGTCTGAATACACAGCCCTTTCATTATGGCAAGACGCTAGTGGGCTCCGAAGGAGGGATGAGCCGTCCGGAAGTTGATATACCCCGCTATTTGCGAATGATGAGTGAGGGACGGTTTGATCCGCGGGGGTTCGTGACCCATCGCTGTAAATTACCTGAAATTAATGAAGCGATCGCGGCGATGCGAGGTGGCGAGTCGATCCACACGATGATTCATTTCGAATCCCTGTAGTCTTCTTGGCGCTTATGAAACAACGCATCATTATTATATCCGCTTCAAGCGACATCGGGCTCGCCCTCAGCGAGCACTGGCTGGCGCTTGGTCATGAAGTGATCGGAACTTACCGGCGCGCTTCAACCGCAATGGAGGGCCTAAAGGGAAAAGGCATGAAGTTTGTCCGATGCGATCTGGCCGATATTTCGTCGACTAATCGGTGCATCGAGGAGCTGCGATGGCACGGAAAACTTTGGGACGCTCTGGTTTTTTGTCCGGGCGCTCAAGAGCCCGTTGGATCATTCATGAGTTTAAACTTTCAGGAATGGTCGGAATCGATCGAAATAAATTTCACTGGGCAGATGCGTTTGACGCATGCCCTATTGCCGCTCAAGAACACGCGGTCATCGATGGAGCCACTCGTCCTCTATTTCGCCGGCGGGGGCACCAATAACGCCACAGTAAATTACTCCGCCTATACGCTCTCGAAGATCGCACTTATGAAGATGTGCGAACTGCTGGATGCTGAGATTGGCGAGGCCCGGTTTACTATCCTCGGACCGGGATGGGTAAAAACAAAAATTCACGAGGCCACACTGCGAGCGGGAGCTGGGAAAGCCGGGGTAAATTATCAGCGGACCATTGAGAAGCTTGCGGGAGGTGAATGCAACCCCATGGAGCGCGTTGTCGCTTGTTGCGATTGGGTTCTTGCCGCACCCCGCGCCGTTGTGAGTGGGCGCAACTTCAGTGTCGTATTCGATGCTTGGGGTGACCCGCGCCTAAATACCCAACTACTGACTGACCCGAATCTTTACAAACTCCGCCGCGCTGGCAATAGCTTACAATTCAAATGATCTCAACGGGATCCACCATGCTCCAAAATAAAGACCTACGTGTCAAAATTGCGCAAATGGTCAAACTATCGGGTGAGGGACATATCCCTAGCTCCTATTCGATCGTTGATCTTATAGATCATCTCTATGGCAAGGTACTGCGCTATGACCCCAAAAATCCTACGTGGAAGGAGCGCGACTATTTCATTTTGAGCAAGGGACATGGATGTGGAGGGCTTTACGCGGTACTTCACAAATATGGTTTCCTAACCGACTGCGACATCGAAGACTATAGCACTTCGCGTGGTCGTTTGGGCGGCCATCCAGATTCCACTATTGTTCCTGGCGCCGAAGCCAGCACGGGATCGCTCGGCCATGGGTTTCCCACCGCGGTCGGATTGGCTTTGGGTTTGCGAATACAAAATCGTCTAAATCATGTCTTTACCCTACTCGGAGACGGCGAGTGCCATGAGGGCACTATTTGGGAGAGCGCAAATGTCGCTAATAATCTCCGTCTCGGGAATCTATGTGCTGTCATTGATTGGAATGGTTCTGCTGCTCAGCTGATGCCCCGCGACAATTTGCCAGAGAAATGGCGGGCTTTTGGATGGGAAACCTATGAAGTGGACGGCCATAACCCGACCGCATTGGAAGAAGTTTTCAGCAAACTCAAATTCGCGCCGGACGGATCGCCGAAGGTTGTTGTTGCACATACCATAAAAGGGAAGGGAGTTGGTTTTATCGAAGGCCATGGTAAATGGCATCACCGTATTCCCACAGATGGTGAAATGGCTGCTATCCTCAAGGAGCTCTCATGAAAAAATTACGGGAAGAATTCGCTGACACGATGCTTGAGGTAGGCCCTGGTGACCCTCGTTTGGTCGTGATGGTCGGCGACATCAGTCACGGAATTCTTCAACCATTTGCCAAGGCGTGCCCGGGCCGATATTACAACATCGGCATATGCGAGCCCACGATTGTCAATATGGCTGCTGGTTTAAGTAAAGTGGGGCTCATCCCGGTCTTACACACGATTGCACCATTCATCACTGAGCGCGCCTACGAACAGATCAAACTCGATTTCGGCTATCAGAACTTGGGTGTCAATTTGATCTCGGTCGGTGGAGCATTTGACTATGCTCAGCTCGGTTGCAGCCATCATTGTTACACAGATGTTTCGCTGATCAGTCACCTAAAGCGCGGTGTCGTAGTTCTGCCGGGTAGCCCGATCGAGATGAATAAGCTTTTTAAAGAGATCTACGCGAACGGAAAAATTAATTATTATCGTCTGCCTGAGCACGCACACGGAGTCGAATTTACGTACGGCGATATTCATTTTGGTCAGGGTATACGTATACGTGAAGGCCGAGATGTTACAATCGCAGTCATTGGCACACAGTTGCGGACAGCGATCGCTGTGGCGGATCGTCTCACTGGCGAAGGCATTTCGATTGAACTGCTGTACTTTCACACATTGAAGCCCTTCGATACGGAGCTGGTGCGTGCGAGCGCTGAAAAGACTCGACGTCTAATTACAGTTGAAGAGCTTTCGGCGCATGACGGGCTCTTCAACCTTTGTCTACGGGCATGTCTCGGGATCGATGGAATGGCAGCTGAACAAATCGCAATCGAAGATTTCATCCATGGTTACGGCTCCTATGAAGAACTCTGTAGTAAAATCGGAATGACGGTGGATGGGGTCGCTCGCATTGCTCGCAGACTAGTACGGAAAACACTATAGCGTGGGTAAATATATTTTATTTAGGTATGCTGGATGATGCGAACCATTGAACGTTGCTCATGAACCGGGACATTACTCATTCGGAACTCCGGATGGACGGTCGAGCCTCGAGAAGTACTACACCCATACTGAGATTTGACCTATCCGAACTCATTTAGACCTCAATTGATCTATGAAGCCATCTGTCACGATTAAAGAAATTATTGAAATTTTGCCCGAACTCCGAACCGTACATTCACGAACATGCCTAACTTATGCACTGTTCTCGAAGCTGGCTCATTTTGCGGTAAAGGACAGCCGCTTTGTAAAAAAGCAGAGAGCAATTGAAAATCTCGGAAAACTTGGCGATGTCGAACTCCCGTATCTAAGAATGGGAGCAGTCGATTCCTTGGATCTATTTGGACTGGACGAACTTATTATATTTGCATTCTACCTTACGAACCGCAAACGCTATCGACGGGCGGCAGATATCGGAGCAAATCTAGGGCTTCACAGTATCATTATGTCGCGATGTGGTTGGTCTGTAAAAGCATACGAACCAGATCCCTTTCACGCCGCAGCTCTCCAACGTAATCTTAACCGCAACCGTGTGAGCACTGTCGAGCTGATTTTAGCAGCCGTCTCAGATCGAAATGGGGAGATGGAATTTGTGAGAGTTTTAGGGAATACTACTAGCAGCCATCTTGCTGGTGCTAAACCTAACCCATACGGAAAGCTTAATAGGTTTCCTGTCAAAGTAGCCTCCATCGGAGAGATTATGGTTGAGTCAGATTTTATCAAAATGGATGCAGAAGGTCAGGAAAAGATTATAATTCTTGGCACTAAAGCCCATCACTGGACAAACGTGGAAATGATACTTGAAGTAGGTTCCGATGAAAATGCTCATGCTATCTTTACACATCTCAAAAAGCTTAGATTAAACGGTTTTGCGCAGAAGATCGGATGGAACCGCGTCCAGTCGATTTCCGATATGCCAATTAGCTACAAGGATGGAAGTCTCTTTATCACACGAGCACGAACTATGCCGTGGAACGGAAGCTGAAGGGAAGACGGCAAGCCGTGCATATACACACATTTTAGGTCTGAGTTACTAAAACTGTGACCATCACCATTAGCTGTTTTTAAGTAGATCACATAAATATATTTGTATCCATGAATATCACAGAAAGAGGCACACGTCGCATTTCATCGGTAATTTGGAATTTGTACGGTAGGCTGACCGTTATGTTTTATGCTATGCGAGGCTCAAGAACAGACAATCGAGATAAATATATGGAGGGAGGGTATTATATAGGATCACTAAAAAAAAACACCGCTGAAAGACTAGCCGATGTAATCGAACAAGATAAAATCGTTCGAATGATCGCTAGTGATCATAATCCAAATTATATACATAATGACAGAATAGACGAAGAGAAGATTAACAAAGCAAATATCTTTTACCGTCCTAGCACCCAAACATTAGAGCTGCTTCAGGAGATACTAAAAACAATTGAGGTCCCAATTGCTTCCCATATAGGCTCTAGATGGAAAGCCGTGAACGTTCGACACTGGAGCACTCAGCAAAGCAAAGAGTCCTATGGCGCCAATCGTTGGCATACGGACGGGATGCCAAACTCGATAAGGAAGATAATGATCTATCCACAAGAAGTGAGCGTCCTGACCGGGACAACGGAGATCCAAAAAAAGAATGGAGAAAATTACACGGTCGAAGGGGAGGCTGGTACTTGGCTCCTATTCGATAACTCGATACTGTTGCACCGCGGAATTCCACCTCCTAAGGGATCTCGGCATGTTTTGGAGATAACTATCGCTCCGAGCTTCAGAGGCGGAGGAATTGCGTTCTTTGCCGGTAATAACGGCCAATATCCTCAATTTCCATGGCAATAATATTTCAAAAGAAGCTTCTAAGGCCGTTCGCTTTGGCGCGAGACAAACTGATTCGCGAAGCGAGTCTAATCGTCAATACGATTCTAATGCGGAAGTATCTCAATATAGGCGGTGGCAAGAATTTCTCATATTTCGGTTGGGAAAACCTCGAGGCCGTTAAGAGTCGGTATAATAAAACTCCATTCTATCTTACTCCTCAATGCCTTTTTCCATTTAAGAGCGCACAGTTTGAGTTAAGCTACTCCAGTCATGTATTTGAACATTTGGATGACGAAACATTGCAGAGGGTATTGTTTGAGACACGCCGTACCTTAAGATCAGGCGGTGATTTTATAGTAAAAATTCCGGATTTCGATCGCGCACTATTATCATTGAGGACCAACGATCGCTCGTTTTTTGATGAAAAGCAGTGGAATCTCGCTAGTGTTCTACCGAGCTGGATTAATAACTCAGTTGAGGATTGCATCGAAAATCGAGCTGCATTTTTATTTTGTGGTATTTGGACAACAGATACCGGTAACCCTTTTGCGGATGTGAAAAAGGCCAGTTCCGCGGGATACCACGGTCCCCCCAAACTTTCTCAGGAGGAGGTATCACGTATTCTTGCAGGTGACAGTCCCCATGAAATCTCGCAACGGCTAGTGGATCGAGCGCCAGGTGCCATAGCCAGCGAGTACGATTTCAATCACCGTAATGCTTGGTCGAGATCTGAGATCACTGCGATCTTAACTAAAGGCGGATTTAAAGTTAATACCACAGATACGCGAATTATTATACAGAGATTTAAAGGAATACCGGGTATACGGGCTATGCACAACGCCAGCCTGTATATATGGGCGACAAAAACATGACAAGATGAAGTTAGAGGTTCGCGTAATTCGCCGTGTCCTTACGGTATTGGCTATCGATAGATCCATTGCATGGGGATTGATCGGTAAATCGTGGTCAAGTATAGCAAATTTGATCACTATAGCATTGATTGCCACGAAATTAGGAGGCGCTGAACAAGGGATTTATTACACAGTCCAGAATGCTGCCAGCTTGAGTACATTTGTGGAGTTCGGATTCCTCTTAACCTTGATGCAATGTGTAAGTCACGAGGTTGCGACGATTAAGCTCGATTTGCGCGGCATTATTGAAGGACCGAAGGCGCGAGTTTCCGGTCTCAGACAATTATTCCGCACGACACTGGTCTGGCGGGGTGCTTCAGGGGTTTTTTATCTCGCCATTTGCTATATTTGGTGTGTCGCATTCTTACCGAACTTAAAGATAATTCGCGCTAACCACGCTTTAGAGCCGCTTATAGCATATATCATAGTAAATGCACTTGGACTGGCCGTCGCGTCCCCTCTGCTGAGTTTTTTTGAAGGCTGCAACTTTGTTGCGACTGTAGGAAAAATTAGGGTCCTTTCGCTGTTATGCGCGAGCGCAGGAACGTGGTTGTTTTTGTACTTGGATCTTAAGATATGGTCTCTCGTGGCATTTGCACTCGTCGGGGTGATCACCCAAGTAATTTTCATGTTATTTCATTTCAGAAAGTTGCTTTTACTTCTCCTTAAAAAGCCAGAGATAAAGGGAAATATCTGGCGGAGTGAAATGCTCCCTCTTCAGGTTAAGTTTATTATCAATAGCCTATGTAACTACTTTATCTTTTCGTTATATGTACCGCTTACACTTCGATATTGTGGTCCTCTGGCAGCCGGACAGGTGGGGATGACGCAAAGCTTGCTTAGTGCGATGCAAAATGTTGCCGGATTGTGGATAATCACAAAATTTCCCGCCTACGGAGGTTATGTTGCAAGGGGAGAAATCATGACGCTAAATGAGAGCTTCAGGAAGAGCACAAGAATGGCGCTATTTGCAATAGTTGGCATGGGCCTAGTATTTATATTGGGGCTTTTGAGTGTTGCCTATTCTCATAGCGCGCTTGTAAGTCGCTTTGTTGATATTAAATGTGCGATGCTGTTTGTCGGCGGATCCGTTCTCGCCGTCTACTCGCAATGCCTAGGATATTATATCATAGCTTTTAAGGTCAACCCATTGGCGCCGGTAGCAGTGCTGGCGGCGCTAGTTAATGTTGCGTTAGCCTACGTGCTAATACCCAGGGTGGGCTATTACGGATGTGCAGAGGCGTTCATTATAGTCAATGGAGTAGTAACAGTTCCGTATATGCAGGTGATTTATCTTCGTCGCCGGCGGGAAATGAAAAATACGGTTCAAGTATTTGAGCCCGCGTACTGACGACAATCGCTAAATTGTTCGCTATTGAAGCGGTGATATCTGAGGAACCATGAAATCTGACGCTCTCCGTCTCCGACTCACTGTCGCGATTACGAATTATAATCATGCACAGTTTCTGCCAGCTGCACTAGAGGGAATCCTCTCTCAGTCTGTCCAGGCTGACGAGATAATAATTATCGATGATGCCTCGACGGACAATAGCGTAGAGATTATAGATTCTTATGCCAAATGCCATCGGACGATACGGTTGATCCGGAATAATGTAAATCGGGGGGTGATTGCCAATAGTGCGACTTTATTGGAGCTGGCGGCGGGACATTACTACTATGCAGCAGCCGCAGATGACGTGATATTAGCGGGATTTATAGAGAAATCATTGACCTTATTGGAAAATCATACATCGGCCGGCCTTTGCTCGACATTATCCTACGTGATTGATAAATCAGGTAAAAATCAAGGTTTGCTCTTTGGCGACCCGTTTAATGGCAGACAAGTCGCGTATTATGTCGATCCCAATAATATGCGGCGACTCTTCTATAGGCACGCACCGTGGTTTCAGGGGAATACCACGATATATCGCAAAAATGCGCTCGTTCTTGCAGGTGGGTTCCGACCCAACCTGGGATCCTTCTGCGATGGATTTGCACAGCAAGTCATAGCATTAGCCAACGGAGCTTGCTTTGTTCCTGAGCCGCTAGCTGCTTGGCGGCGAATGCCCGAGACCTATTCAAGGCGAATAGGCATGAACCCAATTGCCATGAGAGAGATCAGGGATGCAGCCCTTGGCTACATGACAGGAGAATATAGAGGTATCTTCCCTCGGCGCTATGTGAGACACTGGCGGTGCAGATGGGATTCGGCGATTATCGTAAGCTATTCCCGAGCGAAAAGTGATGAGTGGCGAATCGGACTCAGCGAACTCCGCTCTGATGGAAATGTTGTTGGCCGTGTACTGTTATTTTTCGGATATCGTGCCATTGAGATTAGTTTGGGACTGCTATTGATAGCGGCACTATTCTTCCGCTGGTTCGACGTTAGTCAGATTACTCGTAATCACATTGCCCGGTGGCGGCGAACCCATTAACGTAGAGAGCCTGACGGGGTGAAAATTTCCGGTCAGGTGAGTTTGATTTAGAAATCTATAACTTTCCGCGGTGAACATAGAAGTTTTGCACAGTATCCGGCAGCGTGAGATTGAGGAAGTCTTGAAAATGATCCCGGGAAGGGGGAAATTGTTGGAGATTGGAGCTGGGAGCGGATGGCAGGCTAAGGAGTTAAGTAGGGTCGGATTTGCGGTTACGGCGATTGATCTTCTAACTAGTAATTACCGGGAGAAGAGAGTGTGGCCGGTAACAGACTATAATGGTCAGGAGATTCCTGCCGAGGACTTGACATTCGATTTTATATTTAGCTCCAATACACTAGAACATGTAGTCGGGATCGAGAAATTTCTGCTAGAAATTAAACGTGTGATGAAAAGAGATGCATTGGCGATACATATAATGCCAACATCAACCTGGCGTTTCTCATCGGCGCTAGGCCATTACCTTCGCTTTGATCGCGTGATATACGAATTATCGAAGCTATGGAAAACGCCTAGCAAGAAGTCATCTCTTGAGTCCGGCGCTTCGGACTATCGGACTATTAGTTCACCAAACCAAACTCTACCGGGTTGGATTAAACATCGGATTTTGCCCCCTCTTCACGGAATACGGGGAAACATACTCACGGAGCACTGGTATTTTACTGAAAAATGCTGGAGAAAACTGTTCGAGACGGCCGGTTATGAAGTGCTAGATGTAAGAAAAAATAATCTCTACTATACGGGGCACTATTTTCTAGCTGAACTCCTGACCATCGACGCACGAAGACGGCTTAGCTGTCTGTTAGGTTCTTCCTGCAAGATATATTTGCTAAAGGTGGCGAGTTAGTCGGGGAACCGGTTGGACGCCGTAGCTATCGCTGGAATGAATTAACTGAGCTTTTTGACTTAGAGACAAGAGGTAGAAATACAGTCTAAATATGCGTGCACCGATCAAGTTCAAGAGCGAGCTTCTCTCCCAGCCATTGAGAAAAATCTTACCTAACGCGAACGACCCGACACCGCTATTTATATCCACGTTGAATGATGATGAATTCTCCCGGTGTGTATCCGCGATCTGCATCGATGGTATATGGAAAACGACTAAAGCGAAACGTCATTTACAGTCTAATGAACTGATACGGAAGTACATAAAGAATCATAATGAGATGGTTGTTCTCGATGTGGGCGTTTCGGATGGGGTGACCTCCATCAGCCTAGTAGACATAATCGGGGAAAAGATGAAAAGACTTTACGTCACCGATTTATATCTTTCCATATACGTGGTAAATAAGGACGATAGATGGTACATCTATAAGTCGATCGGTGGGCCATGTGTTATGGCAATTTTCCCGTACACCATTTTCTATAAGAGTCAACATGGTGGCCTGAACATACTGAAATTAGTAGTGAATAACTTCTTGGATCGAGCACCTATGTTGGCCGGTGAGTCTGCTTCTCATTCAGTCTCATTATTGAACCCTCGTCTTGTGGAACTCACGCAAAGAGATAACAAAATCAAGTGCCTAGAGTGGAATATATTTACTCCGTGGTCCGGTTCCAAGGTCGATCTTGTGCGGGTTGCTAACGTACTTAATCCTTCATATTTTACAAAAGGGAGCTTACAAATAGCGTTGGGAAATATTGTAGCTGCGCTCAAGATGGGCGGCGCGTTATTAGTCGTGGACAATCGGCTACAAGAGAATGCGACGCTATTCAGAAATCTACCAGACGGTCTCGTCGTCATAGACCGAACAGGTCAAGGTTGCGACGTAGAATATTTGATCGGGGATCTTTTTTCTGCCAGTACGGGACCGCGTCACGTCGAATCAAAATAGCTGCGGATCACCAATCAGATGCTCCAACTAACAGATGTGCTGTGGGTTGCTATTTTCGGGATCGGATTATGCATATTCTGTCTCTCGGCCCGCTTCAAATGGATCACAGCTCCTCAGCTTCTTTTGTTTCTTATTTTAAAAATGCTTCTCGGTGTGGGGTTGGCAACGTGGGATGTATGGTCGCGAGCTGACTCTGATACATTTGTTTATTATTTTCGTGGTCAGGAATTCTCCACAATGCTCCAAGACTGGATAGGTGGACGGTCCTTTGAATACCTCCACACAACCCCGTTTTGGGGTTTGGATGGAATATCCACAGATCGCTTGGCAAGTTTTACAGGTCTGTTGCTGACGCTAACTGGAAATTCATATTTAGCTGCCACACTAACTCTAGGAATGCTGGGGGCTACCGGTCAACTTCTGATCTACCGGTATCTCAGAGAGAGATTTCCGATGATCGGTCCGGGCTATTTTATGCCGGTATTATTTCACCCTAGTCTGATGGTCTGGTCGGCACTTTTATTGAAAGATCCGGTAGGCATATTGGCGATAGGATTAGTCGTTTATTACGGAGATAGAATGTTGTTGGCACCGACTACCTCACGAATTGCTCCATTGGCTGTCGGATTATACCTAGCGTACAGTTTTCGTTCATTTATTTTGGTATTGATGTTCATATTTTTTGTGTTCTCGTTTTATGATCGCAGAATAGTTAAAGATACCGATCAGAGGGTTAAAGAGAGAGGATGGATACGGCTTTTATATGTATACGTAAGCGTTTCGCTATCAGTCATAATATTTATTGTATATATGATAAATTATGGCCGTGACATGGTTGATATGCAACGAGATAGTGATTTAATGTATAGTCAAATCGACGCGGGATCAACATTTCAGAATGCCAGCCTCGGATTTTCAGTGAAGGGATTGGGCGCGCTACCTATAGGAACGATGAACGCAATTTTGCGACCTTTTCCTTGGGAACCGCGCAAGGCAAACCAGGCAGTGGCTGCCGTAGAAAATCTGATAATGCTTATTTTTGTCTTTCGAGGCTGGTGGATATATTTTTATAAAGTTCCAAAGCATATGAAACGTTCTATTAGCTGGCTGATGTGGGGGAGTTTATTCATCTCTATTATTTGTGCGACGGGGGTGGGCTTATATGCAAGTAATTTAGGAACGATATCGCGGTATAGAATACCGCTTATTCCGTTTTTGGCAATGGGCCCCGGCTTGGCGTTGGGTACGGCTGCGTTGGCACGCAAAAGGAAGTTTAGAGGTGGTTTGGTGGGGAACCGATTGAGTGCTATTCGCGTTGTATGAAGAAGTGATTGTGATGCACAGTTCCCTAGATGTCTGATTTTTAGGTTCCCTATGGAGAAGTTGGCAACCAATCGTAAAGGCATTGGGGGTGGTGTGCTGGGGTCGCTTGAGTGTCGAATTCTGTTTATCGTAAATGGGCTTCATAGCGGAGGAGCGGAGAAGCAATTGCTCTGGATGGCGAGCGTACTAATACCAGCGGGTGTACCGTGTGCAATTTTCGAGTTACAGTCAAATCCCGGAAATGCACGACTTAACTTGTTAATCGAACGAGCAGCGGCGCAGGGCGTAGAGCTATTTCGAGCTGGCCGAGGCGCTGGATACATTAGAGCATGGAGAAAGCTTCGGATGTTTGTGCATGCTCACCCGTCGGCGATATTATGGACTTGGGGCTTTCGCAGCGATTTCTTTGTTCTCAGTGTATTGGGCAAGAACATTCACCAACGGTGGATTTGTTCGCTTCGGAATGCGAATCGGGTCGGCCTGAGAAGAGCTCGGTATCTCATCCGCCTTTGCGGCCCTAAGGTCACGATGTATGCGTCGAACACTCAGGCTAATTGTGAAATGCTTCGGGAGGTATATCCACAATCTGTGGGACGAACTATGGTAATCTATAACTATGCTTCGGAGATAGACCATCCTCCGGCAAACTTGCCCCGGAATATTGTTTTGCCATTACGTGTTGTAATGCTCGGGAATATTGATATTCATCGCAAGGGCTACGATCTAGTCGTCCAATTGGGTGCACTGATTAAGCGCGCAGGGTGGCCAATCGAAATACATATCGCAGGCCGACTTGACAGCGGCAAGGCATTCGATTTACTGATTGAGCGCCATCGAGTTAAGAAACAAATAATATACCATGGTGAGACCGGAAGTCCGGATCAGTTTCTGCTTTCTGGTCACTGCTTTCTCTTGGCAAGTCGCTTTGAAGGTACTCCGAATGCGTTGCTTGAGGCCATGGCGTTCGGTTTACCCGCAATCGCTACAAAAGTGGGGGATCTCGCTCGATTGGCTAAGGATCGTTGCGAACTCCGCCTAGTGAACATTGAGGACGTCTCTGCAATCGGTGATTGTCTTATGGAGATGGTGAACGATTGGCCAGCCGCGCTTGCGATGGGTGTAAGGGGCCGTGAATGGTGTCGTGAATTATTCTCTCTCGATGTAAGCAGACAACAATTATTTAATGTTGTCCGGACGGCGGCGACTTGGATGAGACCGAAAAATCTTGGAGAGCTTGGCACAAATGGCGGAGCTTGCACGTGAAAATGTTACAGTGAGAATCGAAAAATCGTAGCGACGATTAAGAGTAGACGGAAGAAACTTATGTGTGGAATCACGGGATTTATCGAGATGACTCCGCGTCCGACGGGTGAGGCTCGGGATCTGGTTATAAGGATGACGCGTGCGTTGCAGCATCGGGGCCCGGATAGCGAAGGATACTGGCAGAGTCCCAGTGAAGAAGTTAATTTCGGCCACAGGCGGTTGGCAATAATTGATCTTAGCCCGACGGGGGGTCAGCCGATGACGACCGCAGATAATCGCTATACACTAAGTTATAATGGTGAGATTTATAATTTTATCGAATTGCGGAAAACCCTCGAAGGAGATGGAGTCAGCTTTCGTGGCTGCTCGGATACCGAAGTACTTTTGCAGGCGTTAGCGATCTGGGGTGTAGAGCCGACGCTGCGGAAATTAAATGGCATGTTTGCCTTTTCATTCTGGGATGCAGCGGAACAGGTTCTGTATCTTGCGCGAGATCGGTTCGGAGAAAAGCCGTTATATTATGCCTGGCATAATCACGTGTTTCTGTTCGGTTCCGAGCTCAAAGCGCTAGCACAGCATCCGGCTTTTGAGCGGAAAATGGACGCCGATGTTCTCGCCTCTTACATGCGGTTCAGCTATGTGGCTAGCCCTCTTTGTATCTTTAAGGGTGCACATAAGCTGCAAGCCGGACATTTTCTAAAAGTTCATCTCGGCAAACCTCCCGGAAGGTCCCAGCCCTATTGGCAGCTGTGCCAAGTGGTCAGAGATAGAGAGTATGTGACCCTGAAACCGGGAGAACCAGGGCTGATCGATTTGGTCGAGCGCACGCTCCGTCGGGCCGTTAAAATCCGGATGGTTGCCGATGTTCCCCTTGGTGCATTTCTATCCGGAGGCATTGATTCGTCAACAATTGTTGCGTTGATGCAGGCTGAAAGCAGTCGCCCGATCAAAACATTCACGATCGGTTTTTGGGCCACAGGATACAACGAAGGCGAAAATGCTGCGCTTGTCGCAAAACATCTAGGCACTGAACACCACGAGTACTACTTATCTAGCCGAGAGACGATGGACGCCATTACACGATTACCGGAAATTTATGATGAACCATTTGCCGATTCATCGCAGATTCCGACAACATTGGTGTCACAATTTACCCGTCGGCATGTGACGGTTGCCCTTTCTGGTGATGGAGGGGATGAGTTATTCGGCGGCTATAACCGTTATGTATGGAGCCGCAGACTTTGGCCGACTCTCGGTCTGTTGCCGCAAAGATTACGACAGTACATGAGAGAAGTTATGCTTTCTTTTAGTCCGGAGTCGTTAGAGTCAATCATTTCGGCAGCGAATCCATTTGTTTCTCCGCGTCTGCGCGTGCGGGGAGGCGGAGAGAAGATGCACAAGTTGGCGACTGCGGTACTCTCACGCAATACCGATGAATTTTACCGCTGTCTCGTGTCTCAATGGCAGGAGCCGTTAAATGCCGTCTATGCGGAAACGGAAGCAGTCGGTTTCTCAGATGACCGTGCCATCTTGCCGTCAAATCTAGAGTATCCCGAACGGATGATGTATTGGGATCAGATGACATATCTGTCGTCGGATATCCTTTGCAAGGTCGACCGCGCGAGTATGTCGGAAAGTCTCGAAGCGCGAGTGCCCTTTCTCGATAACGATGTCGTAAAATTGGCGTGGAGTCTTCCCCTTTCGGTCAAAATAAACAAGGGCATAGCGAAATGGCCGCTGCAACAGATCCTAAAGCGGTACCTTCCCCCAAAATTGTTCGAAAGGCCGAAGGCTGGATTCGGTGTGCCAATTGAAGCATGGCTACGAGGACCGTTACGGAGTTGGGCTGAAGGGCTTCTGGACGAGCGGCGGCTGTATGATCAGCACCTGTTCAATCCTAAGGTAATTCGGCACTATTGGCAGGAACACCTATCTGGGAGAAGAAATTTTCAACATCTACTTTGGAATGTACTGATGTTCGAAGCGTGGCGCGATAGATGGACTTAAAACTTACTCTCGATCGGGAAAATCAGAATCGTTACAGAACGGAATGAGGGAATGATTTTAACTAGAAATGCGACTGTTGAACGGGTATTGAAAAAGTCGCATTTGGTCTCGATTATGGCTCTGGTCCGAGTATCTTATCACAGTAAATTGGACTACGGAATATCCGGACAAACCGGCAAAGGCAAAAAACAGAGCAAGTGTTGCAATTCTAAAGAGCCAGCCGCTGTTAGCGTGCCATGGTTTGTCTGAAAGCGCCAAAGTATTAGGGATTGTTCCTTAAATCATTCAGTTTGGGAAAGTTTTTGCCGCGCAGGCCATCTGGAAGGTCCCAAACCTGTTTTTTGGACTTCCTTCAGCTGACTTACAAACAAGTGGCGTCTGTTTGCGCGCCGATACCCTGGGTGCATTTCGTGAACATCGAAATTAGCAGATTGTTGGAGATTTCCTGTGACTGCGGATGGGATCGGTGATGTGCTATGTCCACTGATAGTCTATTTCCTAGCGCCTAACCCTATGACATCGATCTCGTGCGAGCATCCGATCTATCGGGTTAATGCACTAACTGATAAGATGCCCGAAGAATTGGATAGATGCCTTAAAGAAATGTACATGGAGTATGGCGGGCGTCGGATTGCGGTGGAACGGGAAATGAAGGCTTGCAAGGTGTTTGCGAACCGGGACCGATACAAAAGGCCGTTTGAATAAAGTAAAAGTAGTAGTTTGTGCAAGCTCGGGGCCCGCTCTAATCAAGCGTCGAGAATTGCTCGAGAATCTTGCGGATCATGGCTGTGAAGTTATCGCAGCCGCTCCATTTACAGATAGTTCCCTCGATAATGTCTTAGCGAGAATTCATGGGCGTTTCATTCCGGCTCCATTGAACCCGACTGGAATTAATCCGTTCCACGACCTACGTTATTTCCAGGCCCTGACCAATATATTTCGGAGGGAATCGCCTGATGTCGTCTTCTGCTATACACACAAGGCGGTCATTTTCGGGCTCGCGGCGGCGGCGCGTGCCGGCGTCCGTAGGAGGGTTGCTTTGATCACCGGTTTGGGATTCGCTTTTATCGATGTTATTGGATGGAAAAGGCGCGTTACTAACTTTTCCGTTAGGATGCTATACCGTTGGGCTCTACAGAAAGCGAGTCTGGTTTTTTTCCAGAATGTAGACGATAAGCAACTTTTCAGCTCGCTTCGCCTTTTACCCAAAGATGTTAAGAGTGACATTGTCAATGGATCCGGTATTAATCTTGATATCTTCTCTCCACAGCCGATACCAGACGGACCGATTTCATTTTTGATGCTCTCCCGATTGATGCGGGACAAAGGACTTCGTGAATACGCCCGCGCGGCGGCTATGATTACCGCGCGCTATCCCGGTGTTAAATGCAATTTGGCTGGAGGCGTGGATGCAAATCCTGCGGGCATACCGATTGAGGAGGTTCTTGATTTGCAGAGGGCCGGTCACCTCATCTACCATGGAGATGTGCCTGATGTGCGACCACTGCTCAAGACCACGTCTGTTTATGTGTTACCTTCGTACCGCGAAGGAACTGCCCGATCCGTACTAGAAGCTATGAGCTCCGGTCGGGCGATTATTACGACGGACGCACCTGGGTGCCGTCAGACTGTGATCCCGGGCGTAAACGGGTTCCTCGTGCCGATCAAAGACTCGGCCGCTTTGGCGGTTTGCATGGAACGATTTATCCGTGAGCCGGATCTGGCAACCAAAATGGGGGCGGCGTCACGAAAAATAGCGGAAGAGAGATATGACGTTAGAAAAGTCAACGCCAGGATTCTTTCCGGCCTCGGCCTCAGTAACTGAAACGTAAAGAGTATTTTACTTGCTCAGGGGCTTCCTGCGATATCTCATCTGCTTCGCTATTCGTATTTAAATCACGCCGATTTCATCTAATATGAACACCGGAACCTATTTGGTAGAGAAGAATTTTTTCGATACTTCAACGCTTGCGGCGTTATATCGGAGCATAGACAAAAAAGAATGGAAACCGACGTGGGAGAATAAAGCGTATGCTGGAAATCATTGGATGACCATACCGCTTATCGTTGCGGGCAAAAAAAGCCCGGCGTTCGAACGTTTCTCCGATCTCGGAAGAATTGTAGAGAAATTTAAATGTCCAATCAAAGACATGATGTTTTATGCACTGTTTCCCGGTGGGGATATACATCCGCACCGCGACATGGTGGGCGCGGTTGGAATAGGAGGGCTAAGATTCCATATCCCAATTATTACCAATGACAAGGTCGACTTTAAAGTGTCGGGTAAACGAGTCATAATGAACCCCGGTGAGCTCTGGGCACTGGATACGAGTTTTCTCCATAAAGTTTCCAACTTTGGAAGCGAAGAACGCGTCCATTTGGTTTTTGACGTAAATGTTAATGAGTGGGTAACGACGATTTTGCCGCCACGCAATCACCGGTATTATATACACCAGCTAAATCTGATGTATTTAATGGCATATAAAGCGATGAAAACAATTTTATTTTCTCCTGGTAAGATTAAAGGCAATTTGAAGGTTGCGCGAAATGTATACCAGATGGTGAGCTCAAAAATACGGCGAACAAAGAAGGATTGAGTGTCACGTGTAGCGTCATTATCTAAGTATTTCGCGCTTAGTAGCGGAGTCGCCGGAGCGCGCAATTACGGCGCCCTCATTTAATAAACTTTGTCACGACAGAATCAACGGGTCTTGGAAGACCGGGGGATAGCTGGAGATCTGAATCAAATGGAGGGCCGGCGGGATTTTTCACCAACATATTTGCCATTTGTCCACGATCGAGTTACTTCATGAATGAAAGAGAAAATCGTTAAGATCATTTTCGAGGCGTTAAAGGACTTGAACGAGGAGCTAAATTCCTCGGGATTGACGGCGCCGGACATCAACACCTGCCTCTTCGGCGTCAAATCAGTGCTTGATAGCATGGCATTGGTCGCGTTAATCGCCGATATTGAGGGACGGATAGCCACAGAATTCGGCCGTGATATCGTCCTCGCGGACGAGCGGGCGATGAGTCAGCAGCGATCACCGTTCCGGGACGTGGGTACACTAGCCGACTATATCCAAAGTCTTTTGGAGGAGGAACGGGTATGACCGGCGTTATGCTTATTACGGGCACGCGCAAAGGAATCGGGCGTGAAATGGCGGAATATTACCTCGGACGTGGATGGACTGTGGTAGGCTGCAGCCGCGGCGAAAGTGATTTGATACATGAGCGTTATCAACATTTTGAGCTCGATGTGGCGGATGAGACTAGAGTCACTGCAATGGTACGCATGGTCCAGCGCAAGCATGGGCGAATCGATGTTCTGCTTAATAACGCTGGAATTGCGGCGATGAATCATTTTTTGCTCACACCATTGAGCACTGCTAAAAGCATTTTTAGCACCAATGTTTTTGGTTCGTTTCTCTTCTGCCGCGAGACAGCCAAAGTGATGATTCGCGCTAAAGCCGGCCGTATTGTAAATTTCACCACCGTTGCTACACCGCTACGGCTCGAAGGTGAGGCAATGTATGCGGCCAGCAAGGCGGCGATTGAAAGCATGACGCAAGTGCTTGCGCGAGAAGTTGGCAAGCAGGGCATTACGGTCAACGCGGTGGGCCCCACGCCTGTTCCAACGGACCTGATCAAAAATGTGCCAAAAGTGAAGATGGATGCCTTACTATCCCGGCAGGGAATTCCACGATTTGGAACTATTGATGACGTGATAAATGTGATCGATTTCTTTATCGCACCCAACAGTGCGTTTGTGACTGGTCAAGTAATCTATTTGGGAGGGGTGAATGGTTGAAGGGCTGAACCCTCTGAATGCTTACTTGGAGCGCTTTGCCCATCTCGGCGCACGGGCTTGCATTTTTGATTCGGAATACACGCATACTTATCAAGAACTCGGACAGGCCATCGATTTCCGGCGGATTGAGCTTCAACAGAGCGGTATAAGACCGGGAGACGTTGTCGGATTGATCGGAGATTATTCGTTTGGCAATATTGCTCTGTTTTTCGCTTTGGCTTCGTGTGGGGCTATTTTGGTGCCAGTTGCTGTTGCTACGGTTACGGAAATCAAGGAGCGGCTAGGCGTCGCTGGAGCGAAATTCCGAATAATGCTCGAAGGCAATGCGTTGAAGATCGAACGAACCCCGAGCGTCGTGACAACTCCGCCTGCCTTGATTAGCCGCTTGCGTGAGACAGGGCACCCGGGATTGATACTGTTTAGTAGCGGGAGCACGGGCCGGCCAAAGGCGATGCTACATGATCTGACCCGCTGGCTATTGGCCTATCGAGGTAAAACGCTCAAAGATTATCGACAGGTTATGGTATTACTTTTTGACCACATTGGAGGACTCGATAGCATGATGCGAGCATTGGTTAGCGGGGCGGGCTTGGTGGTGCCATCGGGACGTGACCCTGAAAACGTGGCTCAGGCGATCGTGCGTCACAGGGCTAGTGTCCTGCCTGCCTCGCCGACTTTTCTAAATCTCATGCTTCTGTCCGAGGTTCACATGCGATATAATCTCAGCTCATTGCAAATCATAGCTTACGGCGCCGAATCGATGCCGGAGCCGTTATTGAGAAAATTGCAAGCGATTTTCCCCGAGGCAGATTTGCAACAGAAATTCGGCACAACGGAAACAAATGCTGTCAGGACGCGCAGCCGCAACTCGGGAAGCCTATTCATGCGCATTGATGATCCAATGGCGGAATACAAGATCGTGGAAGGCGAGCTTTGGCTGCGCAGTCAGTCGCAGATATTGGGCTACCTAAATGCTCCGATGGACCGATTCACAGCGGAGGGCTGGTTTCGAACAGGTGACTTGGTCGAAGAAGACAACCAGGGTTTTTTCCGTGTCACCGGTCGGGTGCAGGAGGTGATCAATGTTGGCGGGGAGAAAGTGCTGCCGCCAGAGGTAGAGGGAGTACTGCTCCAGATGCCTGAAATACAGGATTGCGTTGTTTATGGTGAACCAAATGCAATCACTGGACAAGCGGTCGTGGCGGAAGTGGTGTTAAGGCCAGGCACTCAATCCGATCGATTCAGGCTGCTCGTGCGTATGTACGCGCGCAGCCGACTCGCGACCTATAAGATTCCTACTAAAGTGAAAATTGTAGAAAAGACCGCTGTGAATTCGCGGATGAAGAAAATCCGTCGCTCTAACTAGGTTATTTTATGGCCCGCGCCCATTTCCAACACGCCAAAATCAGCGCACTTAGCACATCCGTTGGGCCTGTGGTCAAGCGTATAGATGATGAAATAGAATTTTATGGGGGGAACGCTGCGCAGTTGGAGCGTATAAAAAAGACCATCGGATTGAACGAAAGGCGAGTTGTTCAATTCGGAACCACGACTGCGGACCTTTGTCTGCACGCGACTCGGCGGCTCATCGCCGGTGGGGGCCTCGACATAGCGGCAGTGGATGGGCTTGTTTTTGTTACGCAGACACCCGACTACATTCAGCCATGCAATGCAGCGCTGCTACACGGCCGATTAGGGCTTTCTAAGGACTGCGCGGCATTCGACGTGAATCTCGGCTGCTCGGGATTTGTCTACGGTTTGTATCTCGCAAATCTCATGGTGGAGGCGGGGGGATGCCACAATGTACTATTGATGGCTGGCGATACCATCAGCCTTTGCGTGAACCCAAGAGATCGAGCAGTGGCGCCGCTTTTTGGCGACGCGGGCTCAGTCGCGCTCATCAAGCGTAGTGAAGAAATGGAGCTATCATGGTTTGCGCTGCATACCGATGGTTTGGGCTTCGATCATATTATTGTGCCGGCTGGGGGCTTTCGCCGACCGCACTCCCCCGACACATCGTTCGAGCGCTCTTATACGGACGGAAATTATCGGGCTCCGGAGAACTTGCATATGAACGGTGCCGAAGTTTTCAACTTTTCCATTAAGGAGGAGCCGCCTGCAATCCGAGAGTTGCTGGATTTTGCAAGGATAGGTACCGCGGATGTCGATCATTTCATTTTTCATCAGGCAAATCGCTACATCATCGGAAATATCGCCCGTCGTTTAAAAATACCGCTGGGAAAGGCCCCAAGTCAAACAGTGGAGCGTTATGGTAATCAAAGCAGTGCATCCATCCCATGTACGATCTGCGACGCGATCGCGGGGGAAGTGCGCTCCAGTTCACGGCGCCTTGTCCTTTCGGGATTCGGGGTTGGCTTGTCTTGGGCGTCTTGTCTACTTAGCCTTGGACCGCTCGCCTATTGCCAACTTAACACCTATGCGGAAAAATCCCCCGAAAATTCAGTAAAGTCATGACAATTGAGCAATTCATCTCGAATTTCGAGTCATCAATCGAAGGACTAGAGCCGGGTAGCATCCGCTCGGATACGGTCTTCAAAGATCTACCTGCTTGGGACTCACTGGCTTTGTTAATGACGCTTGCGATGGTCGATGTTGAATACGGTGTCACCATTAGCGGGAACGAGATTATTGCCTGTATCACAATTCAGAATCTCTTCGATGCAGTAAACGCTAAGAGGGGTTGAATTTAACATGCCGCTTGGTTTAATCAGCAATGTTCGTATGGCAGGCGTGGCGGCGGCGGTGCCAAAGCGGCGGGTGGCTAACCACGAGAGCGATCTTCTGACCGCCGAGGAGCAAGAGCGAATGATCAAGGCGATTGGCGTAAGATATCGACGGGTGGCGGAGCCGGGCACGTGTAGTTCGGACTTATGCTTTGCCGCAGCAGAACAGTTACTTTCCACGCTGTGTTGGACACCGGCGAGTGTGGAGGCGCTTATTTTTATTTCACAGTCACCCGATTATGTTTTGCCGGCTACGGCAATCACGCTTCAAGCCCGGCTTGGTCTGCCAATGTCGTGTCTAGCATTCGATATAAATCTTGGCTGTAGCGGCTACGTCTATGGGTTAGCTGTCCTTGGGGGACTGCTTTCGTCATTGCGTATTCGACGCGGACTTTTGTTGACCGGAGAAACCTCCTCCAAGATGACGTCACCTCGCGACCGAAGTGTTGCTAGCCTCTTCGGTGATGCGGGCACTGCCACCGCGCTTGAATTAGGGGATGGGGCGAATCCGATTTATTTCGATCTATCCAGTGATGGCAATGGCTGGCGCTCAATCCACATTCCGGCAGGTGGATATCGAAAACCCGTTACTGCTGAGTCTTTCGTTTATGGAAAAGCTGGTGAGGGGATAGAGCGAAATGAGACTCAATTGATTCTCGATGGTGCGGAGGTTTTTAATTTTTCACTTCGGGAAGTACCCAAGAGCGTGCATAATGTGTTGTCTTTCGCTAAGCGACCAATTGATAGCGTCGACTATTTTCTTTTTCATCAGGCAAATCTCATGATGAACGAATTTATTAGGAAAAAAATGAAAATTTCGGAGGGCAAGATGCCCTACAGTTTGCCAAATTTCGGCAACACAAGTTCGGCCGCGATTCCGCTCACCCTCGTCACCAACACGGAGGTAGCGCAGCGTGCAGCTTTGGGTAGAGTGAGTTGGTTGATGTGTGGCTTCGGGGTCGGCTTGTCTTGGGGAAGTGCCCTGGTCGAGACGGACCGGCTGAAGCTGCCAGACCTTGTCGAAATATGAGTTCTCCGTTCGATCTCACGGGTCAGAGATTTCTTATTACCGGTGCGTCATCGGGTATTGGCCGCGCAATTTGCATTCGCGTCGCCGCCCAGGGCGGAATTGTTGTGGCGAGTGGTCGTGACATGGTCCGCCTTGAATCGACTGTTCAGAGCCTAGCAGGCGTTGGCCATCGTGTGCACGCGGCCGATCTCGTTGAAGAGAAAGCACTAGATGCGCTGGTTGAGGGTATGCCTGGGTTGCACGGCGTGGTACATTGCGCAGGTGTCGGCAAAGTGCTCCCATTCAAATTTATATCGGCTAAAGAACTTCAGGCTATTCAGCGCGTTAATTATGAAGCACCCATTCTGCTGACGCAGCGCCTATTGAAGAGGAAAATACTGCTTAATGGGGGAGCCATTGTTTTCATCGCGTCCATTTCCGGACTATTTGGGGCGAAGGGGTATGGGCTCTACTCAGGCTCGAAAGGAGGTTTGATCGCTATGGCGCGGTCACTTGCACTCGAATTAGCACCGCAAAAAATCCGGGTGAACTGCGTTGCCCCTGGTATGGTACGTACAGCCATGGCGAGCGAGGCGGAGGCTAGCATTTCAACTGAGGCCATGGAGGAGCACGAGCGAGCTTATCCGCTCGGCTTCGGAGGGCCGGATGATGTCGCTGCGCCGGTCGCTTTTTTGTTGAGCTCGGCGAGCCGTTGGATCACGGGCGAATGTCTCGTGCTCGATGGCGGCTTCAGCATCCACTAATACGCTTAGTGTAACCCCGTTTATCTGGTAAGCCGCTCAGGGGCCGATGACAAGTCGCTTGGCCGCCATCCCAAACATGGTTGTGCGTGGTTTAACCGAAGAGATTGTGGTGCTACCTGCACCGAGTACGCAACCGTCGCCGATTTTAACTTTGGGTAGCACGGTAGCGTGACTGCCCATGAGCACAGCTTCGCCAAGTTGTGTCCACCCGTTGATCTCAGTGTGGCCACAGAGCGTGCATCCATCACCAATCGCGGCGTCGTGTCCGACGGTGGCATTGCCTCCAATCGAGACGAAGTCGCCAATCGTGGAGAACGGACCTACTATAGCGCCGGGAAATATGAAAATTCCAACGCCAAGCTTTACTTTATAACTAATAACGGCTGTGGGATGAATGAAATTGCTGAAAACGGCCCCTCGAGTGGATAATTCGCGGCAGATCCGCAATTTTATTATTGGATCGCCGATGGCGGGCAGAAGAAGGGTGTTGGGGCGAGGTTTGTAATTTTGGACGCTGTCAACTATGCCGATCGGAAGGTCAAATCCGCGGAGTGATTCTGCATTGTCCTCAATAAATCCACCCAACGTCCAAGTCGTTCCAGGATTTTGGTGTAGATGGGCAAAAACTTCGCGGCCAAGACCGCCTGCGCCAATAATGATGAGGCGTTTTTTCATAGAGAGGTGCACGAGCTATCACCGCTTTTCAACGGAAGCCCATCTAGCATGCGTAGATAGTCTTTTTGAAACTGGAAAACGCGCACTTCATCTTCGCTGAGGATGCCTGTCTGTCGGGTTTCGCAAGCTCCCCGATGTACCCATTCGATTACGGCCTTATCCTCATCGAAAACCTTACGGTTGAAGGCGACCACGCTATCATAGAACGCCTGAGCGATATTTTGCTTTGGGGGTGTTAAGCATTCGGCGAGTTTCGTACCAAAAACAAAACTTGTGAAGCGTGTCCGACAAGGGCTAATTGGCACGA
>Ga0206997_10090_pt1 | contig 26193 bp, 23 predicted proteins | sample Alteio_BWMinCont_3_FD_153478 | JGI IMG/M metagenome (GOLD analysis project Ga0206997, IMG submission 153478) | Enriched cells from forest soil in Barre Woods Harvard Forest LTER site, Petersham, Massachusetts, United States -... | ecosystem: Environmental > Terrestrial > Soil > Temperate forest >...
TTAAGGAGTAATGTCCTTTTTTATCTATTATTATTAATTTCTTCTTTGGATGTTGGTATTTTACCTATCATTTATTTGTTCAAGGAGAGCCTTTGCTTTCGCCTGGATAGGAATGCTTCCATGGTCCGCGGCATGCAGTAATAATTCAACTGCCCTGTAGAAACTTTTTTGAGGATGATTAAAATTATCCTGTAGGTGTATCTTAGCCAATGCATATTGTAATTCTGCAAATTTTACTGGGGTAACTGTTTGTCGATCGATTGAGCACAATTCTCGAAATACCCGTGTGAGGCTATAAGTATCCTGGAGGATCACTGAATGATCCCTATATCTTGTTATCATCAGGAGAGCATCTGTCTTTTGTTCAGGTGAAGCTGTCAGAAAATTGATATGCGTGAGGCATTCAAATCCAGTATTTATGATGGGCATAATTCTTGCTTTAAATGCGGGATGGGGATATCGTATAAAAATTTCTGCATATCCTTGACATTTTTCATAATCGTCATTTAATTCTTTAAGATATTCGTTAGCAAGGAGAATAACAGCGTCTTGTCGTTGTTTTTCTGTGCAGCAATATTCTATGAATTTTTTGTAACCTATTTTATCGAAAACATAGAATAAGGTACCTGGGGCCGGTAGTGCGTTATGATCACGTGGTCTGCTCGATTCCTGTGGCGTATAGAGCATTAAATTGACGAGGATTGTCTTGTAGTCATCTTGTAGATTTTTTTTCTAGTTTGTTCTGGTCAATTTGGCTGGCATACAAAAAAGCTTTTTGAAAATTCTGTTGTGTGCCGCCAAGACCTTCGCCATATATTTTTGCGAGAAGATAGTAAATATGTGATTTTTCGTTTTCATCCTTGATACGAGAAAGATCAAGATTTTTTAAACAATCGTATAGCGTTTTAAACTCTTTATTTTGATAGAGAGCTTTGAATTTTGGCAGAGGGCTCGGAGTATTATTTGTTTCAAACAATGCATGCCATGCTTTTCGATGTGATCCTAAAAATAAATTGGCATGAGAGCATAGATGATAGAAATCGGTGCTACCTGGTTTGCAGATAAAATATTGGATGCCGTTACTTGAGAGTGGCATGTTGTTGTTGATATCTACAAAGCGATTTTTTTTGCTTTTATCAAGATAACAAAGGCTTTCGACGTTTGTCGGGCGAGCGTTATCTTGTGGCTGAAAGAGAGGATACTGTTTATTATCGCTAAAGTAATATTTGTTGAATTCATGCGCATCGAAATAGTCGGTGTAGAATGCTGTTTTGGCTCCTGGTGCGGCATCGATGTTCTCAGTTGTTACTCGTACTAAGATATAATCTGCCAAGAGTGCATGTTGTTTTTGTATGAGGGTAGCGAGGGTTTCTTGCGAAAACGTATCGATAGTTGTTTTTAGGTCTATCGTTGTTGTTTGCCCTGCCTGTTCTGGTAGATGAAGCGTGGCTTTATCGTATTCGCGCTGCTTTTCTTCTTTTTCTTTGACTTCCTTCCTGTTATCAGCGAGCGATGGCAAGCTTGCAGGAGCGGGTTTCCCTTGTAAAGCAGCGGCAGCGGCTTTGCTTCGTTGCTCTTGTGCATCAGGCTCTTCAACAAATAGTGGGATATTGTTGCTCGATGGCGCTGGCAATGGCATCGCCGCATTGTGCAGGAGCGCAGTATTCATGGTGAGTATGGCTGTAAGTGTTATGGATAATGTTAATAATTGCATTGAAATTCCTTTCATTATTGTTACTGTTTTTTTTCTTCAGGTTTATTAGTGTTTTGAGATTGTCCTTTGAGGAAAATTTGTAATAATTGAGCCTCGACTAAATCTTTAATAGCTTCGCTTCCATTACGTAGTGCGTAAATAAAACATTGAATTGCCGCTGGATGATTCTTGTGTGTGCCCAATCCGCGCTGATGCATGGTGCCAAGGTTGTATTGAACTTCAGCTCTGAAAGGTGGTGCTATGAGGGCAAGATCAATGGTAGAAAGTACGGCAAAGGCCTGTTTGTAATCCTTGTTGAAAATTTGAGGAGCAATCAGCAGAAGGCCGAGTTTGCATTGTAATTCTGCAAATTCTTGTTCGCTGAACAAGTGGGGAGCCTCTTTGAATTTTTGTAATGTGATAAACAGCTTGCTGGGCCACAAGGGATCACTGGTATTATGACTACAAATTGTTTTTATAAGAGCAGGAATTTTGCCTCTATCTTCATTAGATAAATAATTAAGAGAGAGTACATTCATATGTTGCAAAATAATATCGTAACTCGGCTCAGGATTTTTAAGCTGTAGGCTCACGAGATAAAGACGAGCAGCATTTTGATTGTACTTATCTAATTTGGATATGTTTAATGTTGATAAAAACTTAAGGATGCATTGGCGCTCATGTTTTAATTCATTTTCATGATCGACGATGCAATGCAGTAATATTCGATTTCTTGTTAATTGCTTTTCGGGGGATAAGTAAGTTGGGTCGCAATGAATAAGAGAATCGAATGCTTGTGCGAGATTTTGGGGAATGAAATCCTGATACCCTTGGGAGCATCCCGACCAATATAAATTACCAAGTCTATATTGTGCGTTGGCTTTTGAAAATGGCGGTAATTGCGCAAGGTTTGTGGCAGAAAGTAGAGCAAATGCTTGTTTGGCATTTCGGTGTATATCTAAAAAATAACAACCAAATATATATTGTGCTTCAGCTGTGATATCTGGTGGTAATCCTGTTGGTGTTATCGCATGAAACAGAGTATATGCCAGCGCAGCATCCTGTTTTACATTTTTTTCAAATAAGAAGCGAAAATTAATCCCACATCGTACAGCGGCTTGTATTGGGGGTTCTGCTTGTGTTAGATCTATTGCGGAAAATAGAGCAGATGCTTGATTAATGTCCTGCGGTACGCCCTTTCCAAATAAATAACAATATCCACGTTTGCATTGTACTTCAGCTTGCATAGGCGGTGATAATTGTGTGAGATCTATCGAAGAAAAACTAGTAAATGCTGCTTGATCATCCTGCCGGCCGGATTTTCCAAAACAAAGCATTATGCCATAATGATATTGTTGCTGAGCGCGTAATGGCAGATCTTTGTTTTGATTCACCATCAGCATGGCATGAAGCAAATCTCTCCGATTATTATCCCGAGATAGGAAAAATTGTTCATGCGAGCATAGATGGGTAAATTTTACTGGATTTTGATGGGAATTGCAAAAATATGTAATATTTTTACTGGTGAGTGGTATTTTGTTAATTATATTTCTATGCGATCTGTTTTTAAGTATTTTATTTGAAAGATTGATTTCCAAGGGGTATGTTTTCTTTTTACCTTGTTCGGCAAAATGCCAAGCATTGAATTGATGTGCATCAAAATAATGTACAAATTTTTTGTCTCCAGCCTGAGTAATAACTCGAACTAATATATAAAGAGGAATTCGATCGGCAAGTTTTTCTTTGATTAAATCCTTAAATTCGCTACCACTAAAAGTTTCAATTGTTGTTGCATCAAATTTGTCTTCTTTGCCATCCGTTCCAACAATAACAATTTCTTTAAAATCGATAGGTTGTTGCTCTTTTATGCCTGCTTGTTGAATTTCTAGTGCAGTTGGGGCAATCTTAGATTGCGCGTCGGCAGATTCTTTTACTTTTTCCTCGCGTTCTTTTTTGGTGGCTTCCCCAGCGCTTAAAGGCACTGCGACTGCAGCAGGAACTGCAGGTTGCGGTTGTGCTGGCTGTGCTTCTTGAGCGGCTGCGGCTTCTTTGGTTCGCATAAATTCATCATGCGTGCGCTTTTTTTCCATCGCCTGTGATGCAATGGCGCTTATAGCGCATATGATTGATAACAAGAGTAATTGGTGTTTCATAAATTCCTTTTTGGTTAATTTTTTTACTCAGCCAAAGCATCTATTGTATTTGCTATTATAGCACAAAAATCCAATTGGTCAATAAAAATCTTTAAGGGGGCCTTTAACCAGGGAAATGGTCTATTTTTTGTTAATTGTTATTGTTTTTTCTCTTCTTGAAGCTGCGGGTGTAATAAACTTCTTGAGGTTTGATACTCAAGAAGAACGAGTCGTTCAAATGCGGAATGAAGTTCCTGGAGGGCTGCTTGTTTTGATCTTGGTGATTGCGGGGTAAGATGGAGGAGATCGGCATTTAATAGGGCTAAAGCATGTTCGCGAGCTTTTTTGATATCCATTTGAGGTTCCAGATCAGAGCTTTTGTTTTCTTCAGGAGCTGCGATATGTTGGAGCGTAGAAGCCGGTTGTTTAAAAGTTTTGCGGCGTTTGTTTTTAGAGGCTATTTTTTTGGGGAGTATACGTTTTGATTCTTTATTCATTTGTTGGACAAATGAGAGGATAAGGGTAGGAGCTGCTTGAGCCGGCGGTGTTTGATTGAGTTGTTTTGCTGCTCCATGAAGGGTAGCTATGGAATTTACTATGAACAGAAGATAGAGAAGTTTCATGTTGAAGGCCTATGCGTTAAATAAATTTTTTGTTAATAATGGCTAGAAACTAATGCCCCTGGAATTCAGGCATTTTTTGTGTTTTTTTAGTATACCAGTATCACGTATGCTTACAAGCTCAATATCCAGTGTGACCCCAAGATATATCCTATTGCAGCAAAGGCAAGTAATGCACCGAAAGGAATCTGAAGTTGTCGATGAGCTCTTTTTGTCACGAGCAACAATATCGCAATGATGATACCGCTGATTGATCCTGCCAGAAGCGTTGTCAATGTTCCCGATGGTCCGAGAAACGAGCCAATGGCTCCGAGTAGTTCGACATCTCCCCAACCGAGACCTTCTTGCTTTCGTATGTGCCAGAATACTGTTCGCGTAACCCATAACATCCCAAATCCTATGATTGCGCCAAGAATACTTTGGGTGATAGAAATGGGGAGTAGGTTACAATAACTTGCAATGAGGCCAATCGGTATCATCCCTACGGTAGTAGCAGATAAAATTAAAAGATATTCCAGATCTGTTCGTATGGTTATTATAAGAGCTGAGCAAAAAATAAAGTACGCAGGGAAAGAGATAGATGATGCAGTATACCAGAGCATGGTAAGTATACCGGCTGTGAGTAATTCCATTGCGGGGTAGGTCCAGGAGATAAGATGTTTGCAAAAAGCGCATTTTCCTTTGAGGATACACCAAGAAATGAGCGGGATGAGATGATGCCATGCTAATTGTTGCTGACAATGAGGACAGGATGATCGTTTTATAAGACTTTGATTATGTAATAACCGGAGAGCAAGAACATTTAAAAATGACCCCCAACAGAGAAATGTCGCAAGCAATGCTAAGAACATGTCTCAGTTTCTTGCTTGATTTTGTCAAGAAGCTCTTCCATGCGTTGCACTTTTTCAAATTGTTTATCAAAAACAAAGGCGAGTTCAACGGTATAACGACTTTTAATGGTATCGGCTAAAGCTTTACGTAATGAAGGTTTATATAATATAAGCTCATCAAGAACGCTATGAAAGTAGTCGACCCCTTTTGGGGTATAAAAATATACGTAACAAAGGCTTTTCCCTGGAGATAGTTCAACACGGGTTACATAGACATCGGTAAGAGAAGGTGTTTCAAGAGTAACCTTCCTTACCAATTCTGCAATGCTTCGAAAAAGATGAGCTTCTTTTTGTGCTTTTTTAATGTCACTTAATTTTGAACAATCAAGCATGATTAAATTTGTTTAGCTGCGGCCATACGCATCCAGTTTTGTTTAATAGCACGAATAAGACGTTTACGACGTTTTTGTGTTGGTGGTTCGTAATAAACGACACGTTTCATATCTCGAACAACCCCTTCGCGTTCAATTTTCTTTTTTAATTGGCGTAAGGCGCGCTCAAGGTTATCGTGAACGGCGATGGTAATATTCGCTTTGTTATTTTTCATAACGATCTTTATTCCTTATCTGGTATGGCTGTTAAATTGTTAATAAGATTCATGGTTATTAGTCTTATTTTAGTTTATTTTTCAATTGTTGTCCAATTGTCGTTTTATTAGATCTCTTTCGAAATTATAGTTTTTCTTTCCGTTCGCCCTGAGTAAGCGAAGCGCATCGAATTTCCGGGCCCCATGCCACTGCATGGGAGGAAATGGGTTCGAACGGCCATTCGTATGGATTCGACTACGCTCACCACGAACGGCCTAAGTTAGGTTCCAGAAGAGATCTATTGGGAAATGTTAGGTTTAGCGGCTTAAAATGTTGCAATGACCGATCCTAAAATGGTGGTTGAGCGATAGGCATTTCTGCGAGAAACGGGGAATTGCCAGAGGACGCCGATTGCGATATGGGGTGATAGATCGTAAGTTAATGTTGCATTAATAACCTGGGATTTCCATTTTGATTCGTTCGACATCTTGCCGGTCAATACGATAGGGGTATCTCCAATTTCAATGGGGTTGCCACTCACGCCGGACGCATTAGGGATGCAGTTTAGATGGCAATCTAAAGGTTTAATGTTAACGCAGTCAAAGCAATCGCCACAATGAGTTACGGCAATATATTGTGCAAGGCATGAGAGTCTATCAAGGAAATGGTATGCATATAATGAGGCGCTGAAGGTCCAATTGGTTCCGGGATGGAGTCTATAATCTGCTTTATACGGGAACATGCCTTGTTGCAAGTCATGAGTTGGTACCGGGGCGTTACAGTATGAGCGTGGTAACCAGTGGGTCATGCTCGATTGTAGGCCAAATTCTATAGTATTAACGAAATCAAAGTTTACGCCGGCCATACCACCAATGCCCCAGTGGCCGTTATTGCCGGTCGGCACAGCAAATAGTTGGTTCGGGTTTACTTTTTTGCCTGAAGGGGCAACGACTTCAAAGGCTGCAAATGGCATGAGTAGAAAATAGGGCCATTCTTCGCGATGTTGATTAACGGGCATCACTTTGCGCCAGTATAATGAAAGATAGGTATCTTCTGGCCCGCGGATGCAAAAGTTTTTAATATTGAGGCCGAGTGCTTTAGCGACAAGTTCTCTTTGATCCATAATGCGTTGGATGACAAGCCGCTTACATTCTGAGGTAAACTGTTCGACATCAAGTGCGCCTGAATTAACTACTGTTTGCAGGCATGGTGGATTAGTTCCCGATATGGCACCGGTTGTACAGGAAGGACCAGTTGCGTTTGTGCATACTAAAGCACAGAGTGGGCCGGTTGCTTGGCACGTTTGATCATTGAAGACTGCTGTTTGTAAAATTTCAGTTACACCGCCTTCAATTTTAATACCCACGTTGCAAAACAATTTCATTTCGAATTCAAAACGAAGGCCGTCCTTGCGATAGATCATAGGGATAGAGAAGAAACCGAACTGTTTGAGTGGATCGCTATTTTTAGGGTTGCTAATATAATCGATGCAGTTCGTAACGCCAACCAAACAATCGGCGGGAGTCATGGTATCAAGGCCTAAGGCGTGCATTAAGCAATCGACTACCGATGGATCGGCTCCATTACCGAGATACATGAGGCCAAGCATATTCCAGCGTCCACGAAGATCGCCAAGTTCGACAACGACTTTGTCGATATTGCGGCCGAGATTTGCTGATTGTCTAAAACCTGATGCTGAAAAACTGATCCATTCTTCGCATTCTTCGGGAATTAATCCTTTTTCATAATCGCGAAAACAGGTTGTTAAATATTCATAAGGATACCGTGCTGAGTGGGGTGGGTATGGGTCATTATTTGTACGGTTGCTATAGCATAAAACCTGCGTATTTATGCACATGCCTATAGCAAGAAGTATTGATACCAAGGTAGAACGAACTGCAGACATCGCTATCCTTTCACAAGAACTCAATTTGATTGATAATCTTTATAGCATCTTTGTTTGAAATTCGTCAACCTCAATTTATAAACCCCAATTTATATATGAGGAGTTATTTGCTGTGCCTCGGCGTAGCCCGGCGTAACTTTCGTGAAAACGGGCTCATAGGGCGACCTGTCCGCCGAAGCTCGCCAAGCCGGTAGGCATGGATCGAGCGTAGGGGGAAGACGGGCCCCTTAAACCCCAAGTAAAGGGTCATAACCCTTTACAATCCCAGAACAATAAAATTCATTACGGCAATAAGCTTTGTTCAGCTTATTGCCGTAAAAAAATATAAGTCTCAATCTTTAAAGTATTGTTATAAAGATTTTATAATACCATCAATAGCGCAGACAAAAATGATTCCGGCTGCCAACAAACCGGTTATCGTGATTATTTTTTCGCGCGGTTTTTCTTTATGTTTAATGAGCAATGTCAGCATTGATGTTGTGTAAGCGAACACAACGCCCAATGCTGTTAAGCTAAAAAAGAGATCGATATTGTGTAAGAAAAGGTCGCATAGTAATGTACCCGTTCCAATGATAAGTACTGCAATTGTTTGTGATGCTGTATATTGTGGTGCTATCGCTTTGGTAAATGAAATAACAAGTGAGCTGGTAGCCCAGATCATTGCATGCAATGTTCCGAGAATAGCGCAGATAATAGCAATTGCCGTCAGCATTACTAACCAACCGTATTCTGGAAATAGCTGTAATAATAGTTCGCTCAGTGGTTGTGAGGCGCTGGTTACCATCGTGCGTGGGACGGCCATAATAATTGCAAGGGTAAACAAGAAATAGATGATGCCAACGAGTGCTGTTGAGTAGCTGATTGCGCGTGGAACGTTTTGTTCGGGGTTTTTTACCACATTATACAATGATGCGGCTGCTTCAAAACCAAAGAATCCAAAGACAACTGTTTTGGTTGCAAGTAAAACGGGCATGATGCCATTGGGCATGAAGGGAAACAGGTGGGCGCTTGATGCTTTGGTGGCGCAGAGTATGGTAATTAAAATGAGTGGTAATATTTTGCATGCAATTAAAACGTATTGAAGAAATTGCAAAAGCATGACTCCGCGTAAATTAAGGAGAACGATGATGATGAGCATGATTACTCCCCACAGTGTACTCCCCATTGCGGGAATAATATCGTGGATATAGCCGCCTACAATTTTTGTTAAAAGGCCTAGAGCTACGGTTAATCCAATAATATATGCCCCAGATGCGAGTAATCCGAGGTAGTGGCCGCCCCATTGTTTAGTATAATTATAGAATGAGCCTTCTCCTGGGTAGAGTTGGGCAACTCGAGCCAATGATAATGCCATGCACCATACGGCGAGGATAACAAAAGCAAAGGTTAAAATTCCTGCTGGTCCTGCTTGCCATTGTAGTGCTGCGGGAACGGTAAAGATCCCGGCGCCGATCATGGCGTTCATGCCGATAATCGTTGCGGTGGTCAGTCCTATTTTTGAAGTGGTATTTGTCATGGGCTCCCTCTTGGTAAAGTTGCTGAAAAAAGTTATCTTTAATTAAAGATAAGACTAATTTTTACTGGATACAGTGTATGAACTATTGTGAGTATTATCAAGCGTTTATCAAGCGGGATCAGTGTGGTTTTTTGGTTTCGGTATTACGCAGTTTTGAGCATGTTGCTTTTGACCGTACCCTTGATAAAGAGACGAGCCATTTTGAGTTTTTTGTTCCGGTGCAAACAGAAAGTTGCTTCCTTGAGTTAATGAATTTCTTCGTTGCTGAAGGTATTGTTATAAATTTCGAAAAGAAACCTAATCGTTTATTAGATCCCCGAGAAGTATTGTAATGATTTTTTTACAATAACTATTCGCGTAGTCGAATAGTTATTTGAACCAGGTTTTAAGGACTGCGTCCTTAACAGGGGGCATGGGGTGCCTGCGCACCCCATAAATATTCTTATGCGTTGATTAACGCATTAAGTCTCGCGATAACTTCTTCGTGGGATAAGATTTTGAGTAGTTCGATGATGCTTGGTCCGTGTGGTTTGCCGGTGAGTGCGATTCGTATGAGTGCAAACATATGGCTTGGCTTGAGGCTGAGGTCTTTGCAGATGAGTTTCATTGCGGCGTCGAATTCGTCCGGGTTTGCTGTTTTTTCGTATTCTGCGACGAGCTTTTGGAGAGCGGGTTTGTAGGTGGTGAACATATGATTTTCGAGTGCAGCTTTATCGATGCGCGGCTGTTCAAAATAAAAACGGGTGATTTCTACGCAATCGTTGAGGGTCACAAATTCATCTCGGAGTGGTTGTATGATCCGAGCGAGTTCTAGTGTGCTCGTGGTTTGTGCGTGTGGAAAGTGAGCTTGGAGCAGCGGTCGGCAGCGCTCTGCGATCTGTTCTGCGTGCAGGCGTTGTATCCATTTATGATTAAACCACAGTAATTTTTCGACATCGTAATGAATGAATCCTGCTGAGGCTTGTTTTTCAAAATTAACGGCATGTACCAGTTCGTCGAGTGACATCACTTCTTGTTCAAAGGTTGCGCCGATGATTGCGAGATAGTTTATGATCGCTTCTGGCAATAGCCCGTCCTTTTTTAAATCATCAAGAGAAAATCCGAAATCCCGTTTTGATAACTTTTTACCCTCGCTGTTGCAGATTATGGGAAGATGCCAAAATGTTGGGATGTCTCGTCGGTATGTTTGATATAGCGCTGCTTGGAGCGCCGTGCTGGAAAGATGTTCTTCGCCGCGAAAAATATGAGTGATATGCATCATGAGATCGTCAACAAAGTTTGCAAATACAAAGGTAAAGCTTCCATCAGCTCGCGTGAGGGGGAAATCAGAAAAATTTTTTAGATCGTACTCCATAGCGCCGCGTGCCAGATCATGGACGGTTACGGTACCTTGTGGTAGTTTAAAACGCCAAATAAAAGGAACATGCTCGGCTAATTTTTTTTCTATCGCATCGTTGGAGAGCTGAGTGCATATACGATCGTATCGTGGGGGCATCTTAAGGGCAATTTGTCGTTGCCTTTTTTTTTCGAGTTCTTCAACGGTGCAAAAACATCGGTATACATGATTGTTGGTTTGTAGCTCTTTGAGATGCTTTTGATAAAATTCTGAGCGCTGTGATTGCAGATACGGTGCATGCGGTCCTCCAATATCCGGACCTTCATCATATGACAAATGGAGCCAATGTAGATCGGAAAGGATTTTTCGACCTTCAAAATCGGTATTCCTTTGCGCATCGGTATCTTCGATTCGTATGATAAAGGTACCCTGTTTTTGTCGTGCAAATAAATAATTAATTAATGCTGCTCGAATATTTCCTAAATGCATAATTCCTGTTGGAGAAGGTGCAAATCGTACAGATATTTTTGATGCCGACATACAATTTCCTTAATAGTAGTTTTTTTATTTAGCAATCATTGTAGCAAAAAAACTTATAGTATGTGTATGTTTTTGTCATTTTGTATAAGAGTTTTGACTTTCGAGGATCGCATCTGTTACTTTCAATTTGTAATTTAGATGTTGTTTTGGATGAGTAGTAATCAACTATACCAAAAGTTTGTTGGGGGACTTTTATGAAGAAATATGTAAAAATTACACTTTCAATGCCGTTAACAGGAAAGGTGTTGTATGATTTTATTCAACAAAATGCGCGTAAATTTGCACTAGAAGGTTCAGTTCAAGCTCAATTGCCTCATACGATAAAAATTATTGTTGTCGGTACTCATGAGGCTATCGAATCATTCATTGATATATTGCATAAAGAGTCGCTCAAGCGCTCAATTACAGATCTTGAGGTTGAGCCATTTTTGAAGGATCGTGACTATCGTGGTATTTTTCGTGTGATTGAATAGATCTCTTTGAAATTATAGTTTTTTCCGTTCGCCCTGAGTAAGCGCAGCGCATCGAATGGGTGCGAACGGCCATTCGTATGGATTCGACTACGCTCACCACGAACGGCCTACATCGAGTTACGGAAGAGATCTAGTGAAAAGCTTGCGATAAATTTATATTTTGTGACCTTGCAAAAAGTACGGTATATCAACAACAATAGTATCATTTTGTGGTAATATTGATAAATGATATAAAGTTATTTTGTGAGTCTGTCGATGTTATTTTTTCAACTAGTGTTTTTTGCTTTATGCTGCATGTCACTTGATGCAGCTGATCATCAGCAGGCTCCTTGTTCTGCTGGGGTAAAAAATTGTGAATTCTTGTCAATTGACAGTAGAGATAATGAGTTTGATAGTTTTGTGCCGGATTCTTTTTTGTTATCTGAGCTTGTTATGCAGCCGGATATTGCTATTGATTTTCAAGAATTAGTCGAACTTTTGGGCATACAAAAAGGGCAAGTTGTTACGCGAGCGGCTTTAAAAAAGGGGCTTGATCGGCTTATTAAAAAGCAAAAATTTGAAAAAATATCATTGGCGGCAGAGGAGATCCATACTCAATGTGTCGATGATATATCTGTTATAAAATTGACGATTACATTGACCAGTTTTTGGACTTTCGCACGGGTTCAGTTTAAGGGTTCGTTGATTGATCGAGATCGATACCGACATTTATATGCATTAGAAGGCGGTGAAGTTTTTAATAAAGAAAAGCATGTTGCAAGTCTTGACAAAATTAAGCAATTGCTCAGTGCGCAGGGCTATTTTAAAGTTTTGGTAACTGATAATTTTATATATGATGCTGCTACGAAATCGGTAATTGTTGTATTAACCATTGAGCAAGGGAATCAATTTATTATCGATGATGTTGCTCTCGAGATTGTTGAAAATCGATGCAATGTCCATGATAAAGAGATTCTTGGAGATGCTCAAAGTCTCATGCGCCGTGCTTTGAAAAATAGTTATTATTCGCAATCAGTTCTTGATGTACAAGCTAAAAAATTACGAGAATATTTTATTAATAAAGGTTTTTTGCAAAGCACCATCAGATGTAAAGAGTTTATTAATGAAAAAGAGGGTAAAGTTCGTTTAACATTTGCCATAGAATTACGTCAAAAAAATGCATTTGAATTTTATGGAAATACTTTTTTTGACCGAGATCAATTGCTTGAGCGCGTATTGCTTTTTGGAAAATCTACTGTTTTGATACCCCCCTCATTAATTGCGGAAGAGTTGAGTGCGTTGTATAAAAAAGAAGGATTTTGGCAGGTGTCCATCACGTGGCAGGAGGATGGAGATCGTTTATTCTTTTTCATTAATGAAGGTAAGCGCGCTCGCATTGTTGCGGTAAAAGTAGATGGTGACAAGTGTGATATTCCGGTGAATTTTGGATGCACGCTTGAACAATTAATACACTACCATTTTAAGGATCTCTTATCATTACAATTTTTTAATGGCGATGTGCAAAAAAGAGCTTTTGATAGTTTGGTGCAAGCTTATTTGAAAAAAGGATTTTGGGATTTTGTTATTAAAAGTCATCAGTATGTGCAACATGGAGAGGGATCTTATGAGTTGTGTGTCACTATCCATGAAGGGAAACAGCGTTGGTTGCATAAAGTTGTGATAGAAGAGTTGTATGATTTGCAGCAGATGGCAGAAGTAGCTGCCTTATGTCATCAAAAGTTTCCGATACCATGTAATGTTCAAATGATTCAAGATCAGCGGCAGGTATTAATTAAAGCGTTGCAAAAGCAAGGACGTATTTATGCAATACCAAGACCGCGATTTATTGAAACAAAAGATGGAATTACGCTTATTTGGAAGATTGTGGGGTACGCGGATATTGTTCGTTTTGGTGAAACAATCGTGTTAGGCGCGAGTAAATTGCCATCATATGTTATACATCGGGAACTTGCATATAAGCCGGGTGATGTTTGGGATCAAAAAAAAATTGAAACATCGGTGGCTCGATTAAAGAGCTTAGGTATTTTTGATGTTATATCGATTACTCCTGAAAATCCTGCAGTTGCTGAGTCAGAGAAAACTATATTATTAAAATGTGTTGAAGATACGCCTTATGAAGTTCGGGTGCGTGCGGGCTTGCAGGGGGTAAACAAAAATATTTTTCAATTTTCTTTGACGGGAATGTCATATAAGTTGGGAGGGAGTTTTTTTGTAAAAAATCCCTGTAATCATGGCGATCATTTTCGGTTTGATCTTGATTTTTCTCGCTATGAACATGATATTGCGGCGAGTTATCATATTCCTTGGCTTTTTAATATTCCTTTCCGTACGGAGTTTAAAGCATATAGCATTCGGCATGATCAACCAATCGTTATTGGATCTTCTCAAGTTTTATACCGGTCGGCGCAAGATGGATTTTTGATGGGATTGAATCGTAAATATTCTACGGTTGATGCTGGTATTACGATAGGCACTGAGTGGTTAGCCATCAAACCTAATAAAAACGCGCTTTGTTGTAAAAATAGCGATGGTGAGATTATTTCTCCGGCACAATCGTTAGCGTGCGCTATTGATTTAAAGCAGTCCTTGATTGATAAGCGATTTCCATATTTTTATGTTGAACCAACTATTTTTATTAATCATCTCGATAATAAAATGCAGCCAACAAAAGGCTTTTCTTCACTCTTTTCATTGAAGGGTATGTTAGCACCGACGCTTTCTCATGCATCATTTATTAAACTATTAATTGAACAATCGGTTTTTATTCCGCTGTGGGGGCCGCTTGTTTTGGCAATTCGTGGTCGAGCGGGGATTATTGGATTGGCAGATCTTTCAAGTGTTATGCCCATTGAACGTTTTTATTTAGGGGGTGCATATACGGTGCGTGCATATGAACCGGATTTTGTTCCGCCGTTAAATGAATTTTTAGATGCTCAATGTAATAAGCGTTTGGTACCTGTTGGTGGTAAGGCGATGCTTAATATGAATACTGAATTACGATTCCCGATATATCGTAGTGTAAGTGGCGCTCTTTTTTTTGATATCGGTTCATTATCGAAAAAAGGGTGGCATGCGATTGCGGGCAAAGATTGGGTGGGGGCTGTTGGATTTGGTTTGCGGTATAATACCGTTGTTGGTTCTTTGCGATTTGATATCGGTTGGAAGTTGCGACCATCGCACGGCGCACATGGATTTGTTGACCGTTCATTTGCATGGTATTTAGTATTAGGTAATGCGTTTTAAAATTATCAAGATATGCTTGTTAAAGATAGTTTGATGCTTATATTGGACGTGAGCTCTTGTTATTAAGGAATATATGTTAAAAAAATTGTCAGTTGACGTGAGTAGTTTTCAGAAAATGCGAGAACTCAATTACGTATATATAGATAAAACCCAATACGCCTATAACTTGATAACGGGTGGTCATCGTTATTTTTTATCGCGTCCCCGTAGGTTTGGTAAAACACTTTTTGTGTCAACGTTAAGCGATATATTAGCAGGGAATAAACATCTTTTTGATGGGTTGTGGATAGCGGGATCTGATTATCAATGGCAAGAGTATGGGGTTATTAATTTAGATCTTTCTTCATTAGGGATAAAGGATCCAGCTTCTTTACGGAGTGGTTTGTGGCATGCGCTGGTCATCATTGCGCAAGAATATCGGGTAACCATTGATACTAGTTCATCTGAACCTGAAATTATTTTGACATATCTTGTTAAGGCATTATATGCAAAGTTTGGTAGAGTTGCATTATTAATTGATGAATATGATAGTCCAATTTTGCATGTTTTAACCGATCTTGAAAATGCACGCGCTATTCGCGATGCATTGAAGTTGTTTTTTTCAAGCGTCAAAAAGTTTGAAAAAGAAATAGATTTTATATTTATTACTGGTGTGAGCTCTTTTGCTAAAGCCGGCCTGTTTTCTGGACTTAATAATTTACAGATTTTGTCATTAAGAGATGATGTTGCCGGTGTTTGTGGTTACACAGAATTAGAAATAGATACATTTCTTGCGCCCTATATTATTCAGTGGGCAGAAAAAGAAGGTATTTCTTATGTCGATTTACGCCATAAAATTAAGGAATGGTATAATAGTTATCGGTTTGGGGATAAAGTTGAAGCGGTGTATAACCCCTTTTCGTTAACTAATGCTATTTACTTGAAAAAATTTAGTAATTTTTGGTTCGCTTCTGGTGCGCCAACATTTTTAATTGATGTTCTTAAGAAAGAATATGCTACTTTCAATCCCCAGAAGATGGAAATTTCTGATAGCGATATGGGGGTTTTTGACGTTGGACTAACGCCTGTTCTTTCGCTGATGCTTCAAACTGGTTATTTGACGATAGATTATTATGATCAAGAAACAGAGATGTACAAATTGCGGTTTCCTAATCTTGAGGTGAAAACAGCGTTTCAAAGATATTTGTTAGAAATTTTTGCGCGAATAGATCCTTTCGAAGCACAACGGCTTGCCGGAAGATTAAGAGCTGCGTTGCTTCATGATGATATTGAGGAAGTAGTTGCAAAGTTACAGCAGCTTTTTGCGAAAGTGCCTTATCAATTGCATATGAATGTGGAAAAATATTATCATTCGTTGCTTATAATGGCATTTAGCGCTTCAGGTATTAAAGTTCAAGACGAATATTCTACCGATGACGGAAGGGTTGATCTTGTGCTTGATCTGGGGAATAAAATTTATTTAATTGAGGTGAAATTCAATAAATCAGCGCACGAGGCTTTAGAGCAAATTAAAAACAATCGATATTTTAAGCCATTTTTAGATTGGAATAAGCCTATTGTTATGTTGGGTCTATCTTTTGAGCGAGAACCGGGGAATTTTGAGATAAAATATCAAGCAGAATCGCTTAAATAACGTCTAAGAATTATATGAGCTGTATTTTAAATTTTACGTTGATATTATTTTCCGATCGTCCCGACCGTGTCCGCCATAGCCTTGGCGACGGCTGGACGGAGCGCCGAAGGCGCGAGTTGAGGGATTTGATTTCTCTTAAAAAAGCTTTATATTCAAAAGAATCTATAACTATGTTACACACTTTTACTTGAAATTAAAATTATGAATACGCATAAAAATGATCATGATCATACAGAAGCCCATTCCCATGAAGAGCATGAATATTCTCTTTCCAGTGAGTTGGCATGCCATTTGCCCTACGCAACATTTTCAGTTGCTATCAGCTTCATTCTTTTAAGTTTATTAAATTTTGTAAGCTTGGGTTTTTCTGCTTCCGAGCGAACTATCCTTGGTGGTTACCACGTCCTGTTCCATGCTTTTCATTACTTGCATATCGTATTTGCTACAACGGGAACATTGGTGGCATTTTCTCGCTATTCAAAAAATTTATTTCGTGGTGTCATGGTAGCAATGGTATTTCCAGCAATTTTTTGTACGCTGTCTGACGTTGCATTGCCAGCAGTTGCAGGTGAATTATTGGGATTACATATGGGGATACACATATGCTTTTTTTCATTGCCCGATCTGATGAATGTGCTCCCATTTATGTTGATGGGTTTGGTAACTGGTTTTGCAATTGCGCGTCATCACAAACCTTCGCTTGGTTTTGTTTCGCTCGGGTCCCATTTTGTTCATATTCTTATTAGCTCCTTGGCAGCTATTTTTTATGTAGTATCCTATGGGATGGAAGCATGGAATGCATTTATGGGGATGTTATTTATTCTATTAATCGTAGCAGTTGTGGTGCCGTGCACGATTTCGGATGTTATTATTCCCATGTATTTTGCGCGGTGTAAAAGAAAATGAGTAACAATATATTTGGTGAAATCGTATGTCAAAAAAATTTTATGTCACGACACCGATTTATTATGTAAATGCCCAACCGCATTTAGGCTCGCTATATTCTACGGTACTTGCTGATGTTGCAGCTCGTTGGCATGCATTACACGGTGAAAAGACATTTTTATTAACAGGAACTGATGAGCATGGACAAAAAATTGCACAAGCGGCAGCAGCGGTACAGCAAGCTCCCAAAGATTTTGTTGATAGTTTTATAGCAAGTTTTAAACGGGTATGGGATTTGTATGAGATTAATTATCAATATTTTGTGCGTACGACCGATCAAGCTCATGTAAACGCGGTGCAAGCATGGATTATTGCATTGCAGAAAAAAGGGGATATTTATAAATCGAAATATCAGGGGTATTATTGTACGCCATGTGAAACATTTGTGACGGAAAAAGATTTTCAGGAATTATCGTCGATACCGACATGTCCTACCTGCGGGAGAATAACGCATTATTTGGAAGAAGAGAGTTATTTTTTTAAATTATCAGCATATCAAGAAAAGTTATTAGATTTTTATAAAAATAATCCAGATTTCATCACACCTACTGAACGTATACATGAGGTAATTTCGTTTGTAAAATCTGGTTTAAAGGATTTGTCGATTTCTCGTACTACGATTAGCTGGGGAATTCCATTTCCAGGAGATGACCGTCATGTTTGCTATGTATGGGCAGACGCATTAAATAATTATCTTTCAGCCATCGGTTATGGAAATCCTGAGCGTAAAAAAGAATTTGATTTTTGGTGGCCCGCAGATTTGCAGGTTTTGGGTAAAGATATTGTGCGTTTTCATGCAGTATATTGGCCAGCATTTTTAATGGCCGTTGATTTGCCAATGCCAAAAAAATTGTTGGTTCATGGATGGATTAAAATCGGTGAACAAAAAATGTCGAAATCATTAGGCAATGTTGTTGATCCGATAAAATTATACGATACCTATGGCGCAGATGTCATACGATATTATCTTGTACGGCATTTAGCAATAACCCAAGATGCCCCCTTTACTATCGAAGATCTTGAGCACAGGATTAACGCGGATCTTGCAGATGATTTGGGAAATTTATTAAATCGTATGATGGTGCTTGCTCATGCGCAGCAATGTACTACAATATCGTCGGGACAGGTATGGTTGTCTGATGAAATTGAGCTTCAAAAATTGTTTGAGGATATAGTGCGTGATGTGCAAGCTGACATGAAGAATTATTTTTTTCATCGGGCATATGCGCATGTATGGAAATTTATCAAGGCAGTTAATGGTTATTTTCATGGGCAAGAGCCGTGGAAGGTGGTTAAATCTGACCGGGCGGCCTTTGAGCGAATTATTGCAGCAACTGCGCAGAGCCTGTATCTTATAAGCCGTATACTATGGCCGGTAATGCCGAAAAAAATGAATGACCTGAGTTCTGCCTTAGGGGTAGAACAAGTAGTTTTGGGGCAAGATCATTTGTCAGAATTGTGCAGTTACAAGTGGGATCGTACATTTATATTACAACAACGTACTCCGTTATTTCCTAAAATTGTACCGGCAACAACAGATGCATCATCTGTTAAACAGGAAAAAGTTATGAATAACATACAAGCACATGTGATTACTATTGATGAGTTTACGAAAATTGAACTGTTAGTAGGTACGATAACTCATGTGGCATTAGTGCCAAAGTCAGATAAATTATATGCATTAACCGTTGATTTGGGTGTTCACGGTATTCGTCAAGTATGCTCAGGAGTACGGCAACATTTTGCCCCTGAAGATTTATTACACAAGCAGGGCGTATTTGTTGCAAATCTTCAGCCACGCACTATGATGGGGTTAACATCGCAAGGTATGATGTTATTTGCTGAAAACCCTCAAGGTAAGCTGGAAATGGTTACCGTTGCGGGGGCCGTTGCACCAGGAACACGATTGAGATAGTATTCCGTCGTATCCCTCAACTCGCAATTGTACCAATTGCTCCGTCGGGACGAACGGAATTGTTGTGTTTATCAAAAAATTTTATCCGTTCGCCCTGAGTAAGCGAAGCGCATCGAATTTCCGGGCCCCATGCCGCTGCATGGGAGGAAATGGGTACGAACAGCCTAATCAAGTTTTGCAATAGATCTGATAAAAAACTGCTGGACCCTGCAAAAATTGGAGAGTCCAGCATAATTATTATAATTAACTTAAATAGTTAATTACTCTTCATCGCCTTCGCGTTGTTCGCAACCAGTTGGGCAGCTGTATGTTTTGTGGATGTGTACGTTTGGTTCACGTTGTTCTTCGTGGCAAACTGTTACACAGCATTTTGGTTTTGGATCGCAACTTTCAGTTACTTTTCCACATGATTTTCTGCACGATCTTTTTGGACATGTACCGCAACGACGTGCATCCATGGTGCCAGCAACTAAAGCGCCGCAAGCAACAAGAGCTAGGAATAACTTTTTCATAACATCTCCTTAATAAAGTTAGATTGTTTTTATTCGTAAGCGCTTACAATGTTTAGTATTCCACATAGACAAATAAAAAAACAATAATTTAGTTAATAATTAAAAAAAAGCATTAATTCTAGGGCAAAATTTGTGATTTTAATTTTCTATAAATAATCTTATTTGAAATATTTAACTACATTGGAGTACTATCCGCTAACCTCAGCGTGAGGTATAGTGGGTTGTTTTTTAAGAGATTAATGCTTGATCAAGTTGCCAGATTGAAATCGGGGGTAAGGGAAGATGGGCAAGCCTGGGTTTCTTAATGATGTCTCCATTTACCTGACTGTTTGCCATAAGCTTGCATATGTCTCATGTGGCAACCGCAGGATTTTTCCGATTGAGATTGGGGAGCGGTGTTTTTTACTATTAAGTAAGCTATCAAAGTTGATGATATGGTAATGAGACTCAGAGGGAGAGCTGGTTTGATTTTTTGGATAAGTTTGGTTGGGAATTTTTCCGTGGCTGCTTTCATTGCTTGAGATCGCATGGCACTTTGTATGGTGGTGAATTGGCATATCATAATACATAAGATGCAAGTGAGTAGATGTTTGGTTTTCATAGCAATAATCCTTATGTCTTAGCAGCGATGTTTTTATTAGTATACTGGTTTACAAAGAGTTGTTATATCGATATTTTCCTATCCTCGCTCGTGCGTGTTTCAAATTCTTGCTGAGTTTCGAGCCAAAATCGATGACAAATATTTTTTTGTAAGCAAGGTGGTAGTGAAAATAAAAATGTTCTTTGTTCTTTGGATAGAGGCAGGGCAAACGGCAAGGAGCTGGCTTCTGTTTTTTCAAGCTCAGCAATTAATTGCTTTAATTTGATGAGATTTGCAAATGATAGCTTATACAAAATTTGCAAAACATTCTGATCAAATTTATGTATATATGAATGTAGGCATAGCTCACCCCAGTAGTGTGACGGTCCGCTGATAAAAGTATTGCCATCAGGACTTATAGCTAGAATATTTGTCCTTGGTATGCGGTCAGTAATGGTAGCAATATAAGCACCTGTTTTTTGGTCCCAAACTTGCAATGTCCCATTATCTTTTGACGCGGTCATGATTTTGCTTTGAAATAGGTGTATTTGGCGAACAGGATATGTATGAGATATGGTAAGAATGCATTGTTGAGTTTTAATGTCCCATAATTTAGTGGTTTTATCGTTTGAGCCGGTTGCGATAAGAGTATGGTCAGGACTGATAGTTAATGTGTTGATTTTATCAGTATGTCCTTGAAGAGTTGCGATAGGGGTACCACGTGAGTCCCACAATTTTATTGTTGCATCCCATGATGCAGAGATAATGATGTTGTCATTGGTGATAATAAGTTCCCATATAAGGTCGTTATGTGCGTGAGGGATTGTGGTGCAGGTTTTTGTTGCTGTGTCCCATATTTTAATATCATAACCAAGGGTAGTGTGAGCAATGATATGAGCTTGATTGGTGGTAGCAGTTTTATGTGAAACTTTGTCATCAATTTTTATTGTATCAAGACATGTTCCTGTTGTATCAAATGTATCGATGGTTCTTCGTTCTACATTATGCGCAACAATGGTATTGCCATCAAGGCTGATATTCATGCCGTAATAGGTACTTGGTAATGATTGTATTTCTTTGGCTTCTTTATCAGATATATCCCATAATTTGAGCTTGGAATCAGTGAAAGTGTCAGACCATTCACGGGTGATTACCATCTTTCCATTATTGATAAAATTTGCATCGTGTAAGGTTTGACCTTCGGAGAGTTTCGCTACTGATCGATAAAGAACTGAAAGAAATACATCTTTTACATCGCCTTCATCAAAATAATAATCTTTAATAATATCATGCAATTCTGGAGGTAGTATTACGGGTAATAATGATTCATCCTCTCGCGCCATTTTTTCTTGCTTTAGAATCCCGATTTGTTGCTTGGGGCCGGAGTTTGATTCAGCTGAGACAGCAACTTTTGCTTTGGATTCTTTTAATTCCATCGCGGCTGGGTGTGCAATGTTGCAGGTAATGAGCGAAGTGATGAGTGTTGTGTATTTGACGTTCATGCGATCCTTCTTTTTCGGTTATATAAAAAATAAATAAAGTTATGTGTTCGACTTCCTATCTTCACTGGTTCGCTTTTCAAATTGTTGTTGTGTTTCGGTGATGCCAAAATGCTCAAGAATATTGCGCTGCAAAATAGCAGGTAGTGAAAATAAGAAAGCTCCTTGTTCTTTGGATAAGAGCAGCATGTCGCGGCTTTTTGATTTCCCAAGTTCGGTTGTTAACTGTTTTAGTTTGATAAGACTGGCAAGTGATAGTTTGTACAAAATTTGTTGATTATCTTTATCAAATCTATATACATCCGAACAGCTAGCTATATGTTCATTATATGATCCAGTAACAAAGGTATTTCCGTCTGGACTTATAGCCAATACATGAACCCATGGTTGTTTTCGGGGAGTCAGTTTGGCAATGCAGGTGCCAGCATTTGTTTTTTGATCCCAGTCCCATACTTGCAAAAGCCCGTGATCTGATTCTGTGATGATTTTGCCATCGGGACGTATGCATACTCTCATAATTCTTGTTTTGTGCGGTAAGGCAACGAGACATTCTCCTGTACTTCTGTTCCATAATCGAGCTGTATTGTCTGTTGATCCAGTAGCAATCAAAGTATGGTCATGATTGATAGTTAATGCATGAATTGCATCGCGATGACCTTTGAGTTTGTTTCCATCACTATGTTGAACTGCAAGAGCTTGAGCTCGACCTTCTGCGGTCCAAGTCCATAAACATACGGTTGTATCCCATGATGCCGTGAGAATAGTATTGTCATGGGCGATGATGAGACCCCATATAGGCTCATCATGCGCGCGTGGAATTGTGGCGGTACATGACTTTGTAGCCCTATTCCATATTTTAATTGATTTATCTTCATTTAAGGTAACAATAGTTTGGGCATTATTGTTTGTGGCAATGTCATGTAAATATTCCTCATCGATTTTTATAGTATCAAGACATGTACCTGTCGTGTCGAGTATATGGATATTATTTTTTGATAAGCTCGCGACAATGATATTCCCATCAGGACTTGTATTGAGACAGTAAATGGAGTTGGTGGTAGGTAATGTTTTTATTTCTTTGATTTCTTTACCAGATATATCCCACAATTTAATGTTATTGTCTGCTCGTGTGACTACGACTTTGCCATTATCGGCAAAAGTTGCATGGTATATTTCCTTGTTATCACTGATTTGTCCGACTGGTCGATAAAGAATTGAAAGAAACGCATCCTTTACATCACCTTCATCAAAATAATAATCTTTAATAATGTCATGCAATGCTGCAGGTAATGCTGCCGGTAATAAAGATTCATAATCCCGTGTCCATTGTCCCTGTTGCCTGTCCGTCATAGCGGTAGCGAGGGCAGAAACAGCTCCTTTTTTTGCAGCTCCGCTTGATTCTGCCGCAGCCATTTTTGCTTTGGATTCTTTTAATTCCACTGCGGCTGGGTGTGCAATGTTGCAGATAATGAGCGCAGCGATAAGTGTTGTGTATTTGATATTCATGAGGATCCTTCTTTTCGGTTATATAAAAAATAAATAAAGTTATGTGTTCGATTTTCTATCTTCGCTCGTGCGTTTTTCAAATTCTTCTTTTGTTTCGGTGATATCAAAATGCTCAAGAATATTGCGTTGTAACTCGCCTGGGAGGGAAAATAAAAAAGCGCCTTGTTGTTCGGATAATGTTGGTACATCATAACTATATGGCATATCGTACTTATATTTTGGTTCAAGCTCATTGAGTAATGTTTTTAATTTGATAAGGCGTTCAAATGATAGATTGTATAAAGCTTGTTGGGCATTTCTATCAAATTTATGAACGCAGGGATATCCCCAAATAGTTTGATTAAATGATCCGGTGACAAAAGTATTGCAATCGGGGCTGATGGCAAGTACACTTCCCCATCGGCTTGGATCAGCACTTCGGCAGGAAAGATTCGCGATGCATGTTCCAGTTTTTTGATCCCAAATTTTTACGAGACCGAATTTTGCTTGAGTTATGATTTTACCATCAGGCCTGATATGTACTTTATAAACACCGTCATTATGTCTTAGTGTAAGAATGCATTTCCCAGTCTTTAAATCCCATAGTTTAGCAGTTTCATCTTCTGCTCCCGTGGCAATGATCGTATTGTCATGATTAATGGTTAATGTTTTGATTGCATCAATATGATCGTTGAGTTTGTTGCCATCACTATGTTGAACCGCAAGAGCTTGACCTTCTGTATTCCATAAACATACCATTGTATCCCATGACGCAGTTATAATGATGTTATCATGGGTTAAAATAAGTCCATAGATATAATCATTATGTGCATGCTCGATTGTTGCGGTGCATGCTTTTGTGGCTCTATTCCATATTTTAATAGTATGATCTCGATTTGTAGTAACAATTGTTTTGGCATCATGAGTTGTAGCAATGCGACGTAAAAATTCATCATCGGTCTTTATGGTATCAAGACATGTGCCGGTTGTATCGAGTATTTGGATACTATTTTTTGATAAATTGGCAATAATGATATTTCCATCAGGGCTTGTATTAATGCAACACCGGGGATTGTCGATTGATAATGTTTTTATTTCTTTGATTTCTTTATCAGATATATCCCACAGTTTGATGGTTTTTGCGTTTTCTTGCGTGATTGCGATCTTGCCATTTGCAGCCAAGGTTGCTTGATAGATTTTTTTATTATCACTGATTTGTCCGACTGGCCGATAAAGAATCGCAAGAAACGCATCCTTTACATCACCTTCATCAAAGTAATAATCTTTAATAATATCATGTATCGCTGCAGGTAATACTTGCGGCAATAAAGATTCATAATCCCGTTTCCATTGTCCCTGTTGCCTGTCCGCCATAGCCTTGGCGACGGCGGGCGCACCTTCTTTTTGCTTCGCAGCTACAATAGCTGCAACTGCAATTTTTGCTTTGGATTCTTTTAATTCCATCGCGGCTGAACGCGCAAGACTGCAGATAAAGAGCGCAGCGGTGAGTGTTGTGTATTTATTGAAGTGCATGAGATTCCTTCTTTTGGTTATAAAAAAATAAATAAAGCTATGTGTTAGATTTCCTATCCTCGCTCGTGCGCGTTTCAAATTGTTGTTGTGTTTCGGTGATGCCAAAATGCTCAAGAATGTTGCGCTGCAAAATAGCAGGTAGTGAGAATAAAAAGGTTCCCTGTTGTTTTGTTAGTATTGGTGGTGTGTGATTCTTTGTTTTTGCAAACGCGGTGATTAACTGTTTTAATTTGATGAGGTTTTCAAATGATAGATGATATAAAGCTTGGTGAGCCTTTTTATGAAATGTATGTATAATTGTGTCTCTTTGTTGCCTTGAATGCCATGACCCAGTTATATACATGTTGCCGTCAGAACTTGCTGCAAGAAGACGGCCCCCAAGTTTCCAATTTGATGGCGTGAGATCGGCGATACATTTACCAAGTGGGTTGAATATTTTGATTATCCCATAACGTAGTTCTGCCATAATATTGCCGTTTGTACAGAGCGCAAGCCGTTCAACTCCGGCCCTGCTAAGTGGTATGGTAACTTTGCATTTACCGGTTCTGTCCCATATTTTGATTAAACCATAAACGGATCCAGTTGCAATAGTGTTAGCATCACGACTGATAGCTATGTGATGCATAGCAGTTTCGTAGCGATGGCTTCCGGGTAATGTGGCTATGCATTGTTTAGAAGTATCTTGTTGAGTCGTATCGTAAATTTTACCTGTCCCTTCATATTCCGATAGAATGGCAAAAATATTACCTTCAGGAGTAATGGCCATCCTTTCACTACCGGGAAATGGATATGTTGCAATATGTTGACCAGCTTTATCCCATGCATTTATGGCTCCATCATACCCGATAAAGATGATTGCTGCTTGATTGGTGACTGAGAGTGCTCGTAATTTTTGGGGCTCAATTTGGATGGTGTTAATAAGCTCTCCAGTTATCTTCATGATTTCAATTTTTCCAGTATCCCAATATCCACGAACAATATGACTATTATCGGGACTTAATGATATCATGCAGTTGATGCACCGTTGACCCGGTATGTTCGTTATTAATTTGCCTGATCTATTCCATATCTTTATATCCCTATCTGTAGTAATGATATTTTTGCCCGATATGCATGCGCTATAATGATATCGGTTATCATTATCACCAAGCATTTTGGGCCGATAAAGAATTGGCAAGAAAGCGGCTTTTACATCACCTTCGTCAAAGTAATATT
>Ga0206997_10092_pt1 | contig 25820 bp, 22 predicted proteins | sample Alteio_BWMinCont_3_FD_153478 | JGI IMG/M metagenome (GOLD analysis project Ga0206997, IMG submission 153478) | Enriched cells from forest soil in Barre Woods Harvard Forest LTER site, Petersham, Massachusetts, United States -... | ecosystem: Environmental > Terrestrial > Soil > Temperate forest >...
TTAATTTCCGTAACAACGTCACAATAGATACAGAGTTGTGATTTTATGTTGCGGGTTATTGTTGCGTAATAAGTAAACAAATTCTTAACTATAAAAGAATATATCGGAATTGATTTGTGATATCGTTACGATCATAGCGCAGAACGTGTAAGGTAATGCGCGAACGTGTTTACGAACTGAGGTTTTAGATCACCTTTTGCTGTATTGGAAATTCGCGACATGGCTTGCCTATACTCTTTTGCTACGGGATCGCTGACGCTCATTTGTCCACGCTACAATAAAATGAACTCATATTGCGGCGCGTTGACTGCGCAGAATTAACTGAGATAATTTTATACGATATCTTCAATCCAATAACAGCATGAATAAACATCATACTGCCCAACTATTTGGCCTGAAGTAATTCCCATAACCCATTTGAAAAGTTAACAAATTTGTTATAATATGAAAACATGGACAATTGAATACTATAGCCAAGCTGTGCAGGACTGGATCAGTGCAATGCCCGTAGGTATTCGAGCTGACTATGCGCGTCTAGCTAATTTATTAATGGAATTTGGGGCAGATATACGTCTCCCACATTCGCGGGCAATGGGACGTGGATTATTTGAATTACGTGCTAAAGGAAAAGAAGGCATTGCGCGTATTTTATATTGCATGCAAGTAGGTAAACGAATTGTAATACTTCATGGTTTTATAAAAAAGACGCAGGAAACGCCACGCAAAGAATTGGATATTGCGCTTCGACGCATGAAAGAGGTTAAAGATGAGCAGAAGAAAGAAGCAATCTAAAGTTAAGACACACGATGCCATGATTGCTGAATGGATGAAGGATCCTGCATTTAAAAAAGAATATGATGCACTAGAAGATGAGTATAAGTTATTACACGAAATGTTAGCAGCTAGAAAACGTGCTGGTTTAACACAAGCGGATATTGCAGAAAAAATGGGTACCAAAGCGCCAGCAATTGCGCGGTTAGAATCAACAAGCAGCCGCGGCAAGCATTCACCAAGCCTCAATACATTGCGCCGGTACGCTGAAGCTGTGGGTTGCAAATTAGTAGTTCGATTAATGCCATGGCCAGCTAAGACAATACTTAAAAAACATGCAGAAGAAACAAGAGCTAGATAAAATAATACTACATCGTAAATGCATGTAATATCATGCATTGATATTATTTGCACTTACAACATATTTTTTTCATAAAATTTTATTCATTTATCGGGGGCAGAATCGCTTCGAGTTTAATACCAAGCATCTGTGCAACAAATAATGCTTTTCCTAACTGGCAACTCAATTTTCCTTTTTCAAGTTCTCGAATAAATCGTTCGCCGACTCCTGATGCTGCAGCCAGCTGAGCTTGCGTTAATTTTACTTTTTTACGCGTACTGCGAATGAGTTTGCCAAAGTCTGCTGCGGTTATAATTCTCATAAATCGTCCTGATCGGGATGTTTTGATAATTATAGCGAGTATTTGAGTTATATCAACCCGATCGGGACGTTTTTATGTATTTGGATTTATTTTTGATTAAATCGACCCGATCGGGATTATTTTGAAAAATATTAATAAATATCAATTATATTTTTGCACTGAGTGAGAGGCATGGGCCTAACGTGCCAGTTTATCAATAACACTATTTGGTGGAGGCGGCGGGAATAGCGTTACTAATAAATATTATTGATTTTGCATTATATTGCAAACAGAAATTCTTGAAATATACCCCAAAATGTACCCCAGAAAATTTGGTACTTAAAGATCAATTGAACCGGCGTCCTAATTCTAAATTTTTATACCTTAGCGTTTTACTAATTTTGGGGATGGGATTTAGTGATCCATCGGTTAGTTGGTAATAGAGTCAATAGTGTCGCCGAGGCCTTGATCTTAATTGGCTCTTAGCATGATCTCAAGCGGATTTACGTTGATACGATTTAAGCAATACTAGCTAATGAGTATGTGTGAAATACATTTTTACAGACTTCATAGCTGGATTCAGCTATTACCTTTCTCCGGTAACGATAATTCAAGTTATTTGGGTTTAAGTGAGAAGTTATTTTCTTCTAATGAAGGAAAATTTTCATTATATAAGCTTAATAATTGATCAATACGGTTTTGCTGTAGAGTATAAGGTCCGATTTCAAACCACATTTTCAATAACGAATCATAAGCTTCTTTGCATTTTGGATCTGATTCGATAAGTTGATAATAAGTACGCTCAGCCTCTTTGAATTTTCCCTTTTCAGTAAGTTTTTCTGCTTCGCGTAATAACTGCTGATTAGTTTCAATTTTTTCCATTTGTACGTGCATTTTTCGTTTTTCTACGTTTTGGAAAAAAGATCTTTTTCGCGGTGCTAACTCAAGTTCTGTTTTATGTTTTGGCGGGATATTTGACATATGTCGCACTGAAAAATGACGTATGCCTGCTGGTGCCGCATGCGGCTTAGCATGAATCGGTGCAGTTTGAACTAGTGGTCGCTCAGCTTTTGGTTGTATTTTCAATGAAATAGATGGCTTATAAATACGAAACATAGTCTCCCCCCTTCGTTTTGTCCCCTTTTTATCTAACTCTTAAAACCTTTATGTGTCAAGTCGGCTTCTTTATCATGAAAGCTTATGCTGCGAGCAAAAGCAAGAAATTTGTCCGAACCAATTAAAGCCATTACACAATAAACAACAGCTGTTTGAGTTGATATATCATTGGTTTCTTGCCAACGCATATCGCCACAACAAGATTTCACAATTGCTTGTGTACATGCTAAAGCAGCTAATATTGCTTTGTTATTTTCGAGTGAAAGAGATTTAAGCTCATCTATATTTTTTGCAGCGGCAATTAGCTCTTCGACAGCTTTTCTAATATCGTTATCGGTAATATGATCGACATCTAATTTATCGACAATAGTTGAACATAAATTATATAGCTTGATTGCTCGAACAGATTGTATATTTGTCAATAATTCTTGGTGCGGTATTATACTTTTACTTAAAGGAACGATAGTTATGTTCGCAGTTATTTCCATATCAATGAGCATTTTTTGCGCGAGTGTTTCAATTTCTTCTTCCATCGTCGTATGCTGACTATTTTTAACATTATTCGATTGGGACGTTTTAAAAATTCCTTGATGCAAAATAGTTTGTCCACTAATAATAGTCCCTATTCCTGGACGTAAACTGACTTCAGTTTTTTGATCAATTGAACCATCGATATTTGTCAATGCCATACAGGTATGACCACCTTCAGGTACAAGTACAAGTTCTTTGACACTTTTACGAAATGCTTCAACAGTAATTTTGCTCAATTTAAATGGTTTAAATTGATTAGGGTTTTCTTTTTGAAGTATTCGACTTTTTTGTGTAAGAAAAATAATGGAATTAGGATGTTTGCCCATCAGTTCCAATAATCGATTTTTAACTATTTCTTTTGAATCATTTTTATCAGCTGTTACGGTTATATGATAAACACCTGGTACTTCTACAAAACTGTGTGAATCCGTCTGAATATGCCTTTTAGACAAGCTCTGCAGAAAAAAGCTGGTTGGTCTAGTTGCAGTGGGTTGAAAATATTGATGTACCTTACCAAGTTTTAGGGAATGGGTAAGAGTTCTATCATTAGTTCGTGCAGATATCCTTGATTGGTTAAAAACGGGCTTAGTGGTTTTTACCGATATTTTAGGAATGGTCTCTGTGCGTGCTCTAAACATGGAGGCCCTCATTAATAAAATGTAGAGAATCAATATATTAAATGTATTTTAGTTTGAAATCAATATTAATATAATAAGGTGGCAAATATTTGATGGTCATTTTTAGCAAAGCAGTGTTTGATGGATAAGTTAATCTTAGGTCTAAGAGGTATTATTTCCAAAAGGGTTAGACAACTATATGCGAGATCAAGATGGAGAAATACGCCAAAAGAAAAGCGACACAAAAATTCGAAACACAAACAAAGAATTTGGTGAATATTTTGCAAAAGGCTGTAGAGGACAATGTAATGCAGTGCTGGTAAGTATGGCGGTGATGCGTGTACCCACAACGGGTACGCCTTTGAGTTTGAGTCAGCGCAAAATCATATTGCTCATCCATGCAGGCATATGCTCTCTTGATGATTTAAATTTTTTAAATTCTTGAAGGGTAAGCTTCTTCTCAATTTTTCTAATCGTTTGTGAAGTGACCTGTTGCTTGCCAAGATACCATAACGCTACAATTGCCAGTCCAACTTTCGATTCTGGTAGGGGTATTTTTTTCTTGCTGACATGTTTAAGCGTAACTTCAAGGCTACCTATTTTGAATCGTCGAGACCGACCCGTGGTCAAGAAAACAGGCTGCGCTGGTACCTGAGTAGAGAGGCCAAATTGCCTTGCTGCCTCAGCACCGCTAACTTGGATTATTTCGTTTGTTTTATTTGCTATTGCTTCGGCAATTTTAAAGGGTTCAGGTAAAATCTGACCTACGAAACGATTTTCCTCGGGGCGTACGTATACACCACGAGTTATTCTTACTATTTTTCCAGAATTGGTTAATCTAGATAGCACCGATTTTATTGTTGCTCGTGATCCATGTTTCTGCAGAGCAGTTGTGGTAAAAGGCTCACCCTGCGGTATTTTTAGAATTTGCTGTTGAACTCTTGAAGTTGTGCTCATTTTTTTAATCCTCAAGACAAAAAGGATACATCGTTTGAAGTCAAAAATTAAGTATAAAGGTGAATATTCTTGATAAGTGATTAAAATTGCTTACCTGCTATAAACTATATAAAATTACGGTATGAATTCTCATCAATGCGTTTGTTTTTGACGACTTCTGGACAACTTCCAACGATTTCAATGTACGATAATGATTGAGCAAAGTTTCCTGGAAAGACAGCCAAGCATTTTTTATTTGAAGCTTTAGTAGAAGGGTACAATATTGCTTCAATGCCAGCTTGATATGCAATTTGCCCTAAAATTTGTGAATTAGCGGGAATATCAGCTTGCATAACTTTGTCCCGCCAATTTGGTAATAATAGAGTTTTCATTAACTCCTCTAGTGATGCAACAGGTTTTTCTAACGGCAAACCTAATTTTGCCGCTCGGCGAATATATACATAAGGTAATTTTATATCTTTTATTAGATTAAAAAAATCAGTTAATGCAGCAGAGTCATTAATATCTAGAACTTCATTAACTGATCCATTGATGTATAAAGTAGAAAAAGAGGTATTGCTTGCCAGACTCAATTCTTCTGCCGTGAGTCCATTTTTTATATCGGTTTGATTTAACCCAAATTTTTCTCGATATGCTGTTTCATAGTCTTCGGCTAAGTAAAGTGCAGGAAATTTAGAAAATTTAGTTTCATCAATATCACTGATATTAAAACGTCCCCCGGGACTATTAAGACTTCCTCTTGCTGATAACGGCTCAATACTATATTCATAATTTACCGCGCGCACCCAGTTTGAAAATTCAAATGGGCGACATTGAGCTACCAATGCTTCTTTTAATTTATCCTGAATTAGTGATCTTTGGTGGGCAAAATGGCTGTAATGTTCCCAATAATAGCGTGCTATTTCTTCATGGTTTTTCCCCCATCTTTTGATGTCATGAGATGAAAAAGTGTCGAGTACATATGCTATATTTTTAAAATTTTCTGGCATAAATTAAGCTATATTTCCCGTCAGCGCGTTCTGTATAAATTTAAGTAATTTTTGATAACGACCTAGTCGAATCATATCCCTTGGCGAGATGTTACCAAGAGTGGGATTTGATACCTGAAACCATAAAGCAGTCTTTTTAGTGTCACCATTAAAATGTTCTGCTACTAATTCACAAATTACGGCAATTTCACGTAAACGTTGCTCCAATTCTTTAGGCATACGTTCATCATAACGTACTGATGCTTCAGATATACCGATTGCTCTTGCAACATCTGAGCGATCAAATTCTAAAAAATCAGCTGTATTCTTCGGAGAACCACCTTCTTTTAACAAGCCTAAATAACCATGGGATGGTACCGATTTAAAAAGTTTATTTTCCGCTAAGCGAGCCGACATAATATTCTCCTATGACTTTATAACCAAAATATAGCCAAATTTTAACCAAATTACAACCTGAACTTATCCCCATGTCATTATTGTCAGTAGTCTTACATATTATTACGGCTGAGAGGGGCAAATATCGGCTTACAAGTTGGTCAAGGGTGCAACCTGTAAGCTGATACTTGCCCATTGCCTCATTTTAGATAGCCATTGAGTGGTAGTGTTCGCTGTTCGTGAATCGCGAACATTGTGTTATGCTAGACCTCTACTCTCTAGGAAATGTACTGAAATGTTAAAACCACAAGATTGTATGCTCTTATTGAAGTTACTAGCGAATCCAGGTGTTGAATGGTCGCAGCGCCAATTAGCTAAAACCTTATGCATTAGCCTTGCAGAGGTGAATGCGGGGATAAAGCGTCTAACTAAAGCTCGCTTAATAGTAAAAGTTAACCAGTCACAATTTACCCCCGTAATCCAGGCAGCAGAAGAGTTTTTAATTAGCGGTCTTAAATATTTACTACCTGGTCATTTAGGTACGTATAGCCGTGGTGTGCCAACCGCTGTAGGTGCTCCTATTTTTCATAACAAAATAGTGCTCAGTAGTGACCCAATCCCCGTATGGCCGGATGGACTTGGTGAGGAGCGTGGCCTAGCTTTAATGCCTTTATATCCATCAGTAACTGAATCTTTGAGTGAGTTTCCTGACAAACGTTTTTATGAATTACTCGTTTTAGTAGATGCCATTCGTTCTGGTCGTGCTCGTGAACGTAATTTGGCTGCGCAATTATTGAAAGAGAAGATAAGCTCTGCAAGAAAATAAATAGTAAAGTGGTAACCTGTACACTATGATTCTAGAATGCCCATTTTGAATACTAAGGATGGTAAAAATGTATATGGCTTTAAGAAGTAGTTTATCACGTCGTAAAAACTTTCTTTTAGTATGGGTTATAGCCCCATTAATATTACTGCAAGGATGTATCGATATGTCGCCGCCATATAAGACTTTACCGAAAAATCTCGAAAATCAGGTTCAAATGCCAGGTATTCCAAATGTCAGAGCTTGGGGGGATGTTCATAGTGATAGTTTTCAGCAAAGTGCGATTGAATCTCTCAAACAAGAAAAGACTGCCAGCAACGGCAAACTTAAACCAGAGATAGATATATTAGCAATATCTGGCGGTGGTGCTGATGGGGCATTTGGTGCTGGTTTGCTTTATGGCTGGACCAAAACTGGGCATAGACCACAATTTAAATTAGTCACTGGTATTAGTACCGGGGCACTTATGGCACCCTTTGCATTTCTTGGAGCGGCTTATGATGAGAAGCTAAGAAAAGCTTATACATGTATGTCCGATAAAAAGATTGATAAGCTTCATAGTCGCTTTGCACTTTTGTTAGCTTTTGCAGGTATTAGACCGTTGCCATCATTGGCTAGTGATAAGCCATTGCAAGAATTAATTGCGCAGCTAATTGATGAAAAAGTACTTGCCGAAATTGCTCTGGAGCATAATAAAGGCAGAAGATTACTTGTGGGTACAACGCAATTGAATGCTCAGCGATTGGTCATCTGGGATATGGGTGCAATTGCTGCCAGTAATTCTCCCGATAAGCTAAAATTATTTCGCAAGATTCTTCTTGCGTCTGCTTCGCTTCCCATTTATTTCCCACCCCAAAATTTTACCGTGGAAGTTGTACATCATAAGTATAATGAGATGCACGTAGATGGTGGCGTAGAAGCACAAGTGATGCTATTTGAAAGTATCCTTAAACCTATTTCTCAGAAGAATAAACTGTTAGAGGGTAGAAAGATCCGACTCTATGTAATTCGGAATAAGAAAGTTTCCCCTGAATTTCAGAGTATCAAACCTGAATTTAAAGATATAGCCATACATGCTATCGACTCTATCTATAAATCGCAAGGTACAGCTGATCTCTATCGACTTTATGCCTTTGCTAAGCATGATGGTCTTGATTATAACTTAGCTTATATTCCCGAATGTTTTAATGTGACTAAACATTCTGAATTTGATAATTCTTACATGTACGCGCTGTTCTACCGAGGTGTTGAAATGGGTAGATCTGAGAAATGGTACAAATTTCCGCCGGGGCTTGAAACATAAATTTTAAATTGGATAAAGCCACATCGTGGCTACGAAGAGTGATGTACAGGAGCACGTAGATTTCGCGGACACGGAGCTTACGCTCCTAAGTCCGCGCTACGATGAGATTTTGGTAAAATGAAAAAGAGGCAATAAAGAGGTAAAAATGTAGTTGTTAATTGGGAAATCTGCACACCTTTAAAAGCATGCGGAAATCCATTGAATAATAAAATTAATTATTTTCATCACCAAGAAATTTACTGAGATTTTGCAAGAAATTAGGACCGGGTGAACCTATTCCAGTGACATCATCGTAACCAGGACCTACATTGATTAGTAGCCCACCTTGGAATGCAGGCAATAAAGCATTAAATTCTACATCTCACAATAAATAAATTATGCAGCTGAGTTATCTACACTATTCGCGTAATTAGCGCGCGCATAAGCTAAAGGTTTAGGTGGTGCAACAATATCTCTAAATGTGCCATTATTATATCCACCTGCTTTATCCATTGAATATAACAAAGGATTGGCCAACCCTATTGGATGTCCCACGCGTTGCTCCAGAAGAGCCCTCATTCCGGCCATTAACGGTGCAGCTAAACTTGTTCCGCCCCAACGAGATTCTGCATACTGTACAGAGCCTTCTGAGAAACTTTGGAAATAACCCGTAAGAATTCCAGTCCCTGGATCCCCATCCAACGCAACATCAGGTACCACCCGCATAGGAGATGTTGCGCCATTTGCTAAAGCTAGCGAATTAGGCACAATGGATTTTTGGTAAGAAGGTTGATTGGTATAAACACTGGTACCACTACCAGAGCCAGAAACAAAAACACCTGGGAGTGATGGGTTCCATAAACCATTAATTAAAGTACTGCTTCCCGTTGCCAACCCGTTTCAATAAAGATAATTTTTATAAAAAAGCCGCCGGATTTACAAACTGAAGTAGGGGCAGTTCATACTTACTATCTAATTATCACTATTGAAATTTGAGATACTAGTGTCCCTATCTTATTGTTCAACTTTCTCTAATATTTTATCAAGAAGTAAACTAGCTGCTTTTTCATTCTTTTTTGATTGACAGACTTCATATACAGTTTTATTATTTTTCCTTATTCCGCATCGAATTTTATCATGATAGTCGTAATCTTCGAAACATAACTCATATCCAAATATTTCCCGTTTCGTTGATATGTTCCTTCCCTGCCTTAACATGACAAACAACTCTTGTATAAAGTAAAGCAATTCAAAATACGTAATCAATTTGGCTAATACATCTCTGTGAATTCGCTCGCCAGTTTGCTTTAGTTGCCAAAGAGCTACTTCCGGAAATATAAATATCATTTGCATACGTTTTAGTGTGTTATAATCTTGACTTAATCCTGATTCAATTCTTTGTAGCGTTGTTTTGCTGAGATCTAATGCTAACGCCAAATCATGCTGGGTGATTTTCAGTTGGTTACGCAACTTGATAATGTCAGCAGGATTGAATTCATGGTAATAAACTGGTTCAAAGATAAAGCTAGAAGGCCCACGTTTTCCTATAGCTCCCAATAGTATAATAGCATTTTCTTCGCTTGATGAAATTCCTTGGGCCTTGCAATAATCTTCATACGCAGGATTAGATTTATCAGGGATCCTATCAATGAATGATGGGAATAGTTTCCCTTTTTCAGATTGGTGCTTTAGCTGAAAAAGGTCTAGCTCGGGACCGATTGGTATGGCATTTTTAGACTTAGCATAATTTCTGTCGTAGGTTAATGTATATATATCGTTTGCTTTATCATAAGTTAATTCGCCAACAAATACTCTACGTTTTCTTCCCTCATGAAAAATTTGCAAACGGTCTTTATCAGGTTTAAGTTGCCAATTCATTTTCAAGCTCCTCAAATCGTTTATTAAGTAAGGTCTTGATCGCATTCTTCATAAGAGAACTACAATAGCTATTATCAATTAGTTGGAAAAGTTGCAATAATTTACAATGTTGATGAAAACCTTGAATATCATCCCTGTAGCCTAGTCTTGTTAATTCTATAACATAATCACGCATGCTGGGTTCATTGGTTTTATTTGTGATAATTTTTCCAGTAGGGTTAAAATCAGCATTAAGCATGTTGCCACTCTCAAGACTTAAATATGAAACATTGTCGTAGATTGGTGAAAGCGAGCAGTTTTTTGCTGTAATGATAAATGCTAGATTTCTTCCGTGGCGGTCATGATTACCTATTAACGCATCAAATAAAATAGTTTTAATGCAGATCGCTACATCATGAGGGCTCTGTGTTTTTTCTGCAACAGTACGAATAATTCCTTCACAGCTATGCTGTTCATCTGACCTGAAGTGATAAATGTGTTGAAGATCGGTTGGGGTTCCTGACTTTATAAAGTTTTTAGTAACGAAAGTTCTGTCATCATTAAAGTCTATGTAATAAAACTCAGCAATGGGAACACCGAGCAATTTACCAATTTGATTGCAGAGATATTCAACTTCTGGTAATTCTGGCGCATCTTTCTGCCGCATTTTTAAAATATATGAATCACCATTGAGGTCAGCAGAATATTTTTTAAATTTTCCATGATAAAAACTGATATTTTGAGGTGTGAAGCTAGGTGTACTAGCTGATGTTGTACTGGATCGTCTTTGTAAGCTAACAAATTTCGCATAACTAGGGACACTAAACCATTCTGTAAAACAGGCAGGGTGTAAACCGTAAACCGCAGAACTGGAGTTATCAATTGGTATGCGGCATTTTATGCAGTTCATATTAAGTGCTCTATGTTTGATATCCATATGCTTAATTATATATTGATTCCTATATAAATCAAGTTCAAGCTGATGTCTATATGAATCAATATTAAGCTGATGTCAACAGGCATCAAAACTGAGAAGAGCGTTATAGGAAGCTACAACTAATTAGAAAAGACTTCGGAAGATCTATTGGTGGAGGCGGCGGGAATTGAACCCGCGTCCGCAAACGCTCAACTATTGGCAACTACATGTTTAGTCCGTCATTTGTTTTTAACAGTGCCTGCTCTGAAGGACAAGATCAATGCACCGCGAGTTCTTAGATTTTAGCTACAAAGTATCGAACAGACTTTATAGCGATCAGATGTACTATAACTGCCGTGCCCGCGCATCCGCACACTTGCACTAGCAGCGAAGGCTCCGCTTTTAGGCGAAAGCTGCTTCGTTGAAGACGTCGTTATTTGCGACTATTTTTTGCAGCATATTTTACGAGGGATGAGCTACATCCTCGACATGCTCCGCAAGCATTGCAATCTACGTCGAAACCAGATCGCCCCCATATGGGTTGTCTTGCTTAACTATATAATTATAACCATTTGTGACTAAAAATGCTATTGAGGCTAAAAACCGGCCGTCAACGAGCTGAATATGGGGCCACTTTGTGTTTAGGCAAGAACTGCTTTTTTGCGGTAGCCAAAATAAACAATGGTTAGGCACAGCCCCATAATGAAGACATAAGCCGTCGCCAAGGGTATGGTGCTGGTTGCTTCTAAGAAGGTTGCTAGCCCTGAGCTAATGCCCGTAATGACATACAAAAACGCGCCCAATAACGCATTCGCACTGCCTGAGGATTTGGGGAATAAAGCCATGGCTTGCCCAAAATAACTGGGAAACACAATATTGCCGAGCATGGTGATGATGGTTAGCGGCAACACAAAATAGATCCCGATTTGAAAGACGATTTCCGTTAATAATAACGCAACGGAAATTGCAAACATTGCTAAAAAGCAGACACGTACTTTTATTTGCAAAGGAATGTGAATCACAAATCGATTAATCACACCACCAATAAACCATGACACACCGGTAAGTAAGGCGATATAACCAAATTGAATTGCTGAATAATGTAAAACCGTTTGTATATAAAATGGTCCAACAATGGTAAAAATAATAATAATGGAGTACAGCAGACCATTGATTGCAAGGCCTATTAAATAGTCTTTATTCACTAATATTTCTTTGTAGCGCTTTAAGATTTTGGTGACATGAAAGGGATGGCGATGAATGCTTGTTTCCGGTAAAAACAGGACGTTAAAAATAAGTGACAGGGTGGTATAAATGGCTAAGAGATAAAAATTTGCTTTCCAGCCAAAATAATCTTGCATATAACCGCCAATTGCTGGGGCAATAATAGGGCCAATGGACCATGCTAAGGTCATGTAATTAATCATTTTATAATATGTTGTGCCTTCAAATAAATCAGAAATAACGGATCGCATTGGTACAACCATAACGGCAACGGTAATGCCTTGAATCAGCCGGCAACAGAGTAATTGCGCTATGTTTTGCACAAATGGTATTAAGAGTGTGGTGACGATGAAAATGAATGTGGCCATTAAAAAGGGTTTCCGGCGACCAAAGCTATCTGAAATGCTGCCAGCAAAAAATTGCATGACACCTAAGCCTATCATGTAAAACGTGATGGTGAGTTGCACCAACGACTTATCAACATTGAAATATTGACTCATTGCCGGCATAGAAGGCACATAGATATCAACACTTAACCCTGAAATCGGGACGATAAAAAACACAAGTAGGGCAAGAAATCTTTTATTGGCGGGTATCGCAGGCATGAGCACGGTTGATTTTTCAGAATGACGCATAGAAAACAGCCTTCCCTGGTGTTTACTCTAATGTGAAATATTTTAAATAGTAGACGATGTTATTTAGAAAGCAACCGGAGAATATTATCATTAAGCATGCAGAACACAGCGAAGTTCTGTTAAAAAGGTACTTCGCTGTGTTTAAAATGTGAAGTGAGTCGAATCATAATTTGTATAGATGATCATATGGTTTTTCGCAAGCTGGTATATATAGCTAAACTTTTCTGCGTTTCCGTAATTCTTTTAGCATATTGATATACATTTTCCTTTGCAGGTGAAAATCAATTTCTTTTAGAATAGGTTCAATGGTAATTGAATTTTGACTATCTTTGTTAATTTCTTCATTACGTTTTTGTAGATTATTTCGAATGTCTGTCATAACTATCTCCTTTAGATTAAATGAAATAGATAATTAGATGTTGTGATATTTAAAAAAATGAGTGCCAACTTCATTATAAGCAAATTTTAAATTGTTCACCAGTAAAAATGAATTTGTATAGTAATAAATGTACCGATTAAAGTGTTGCCAAATTTAGTATGACTACGGCGAATTACCTGTGCCCGGTTTTGCTTTTGGTTGTGCCGATGGTTTGGCTTCGCGTGGTGCTGGTGCCGGATTAGCTGTCCACAGCGTGCTTAACCAATGACCTGGGTTAGTTGGTAATATATCAGCAACGTTTGAACTACTGGTTGGTGGTGATGCCGCAGGCTTAACGGCTACACGTTCGACAAATGGTGCGGATGGTGAAGCCAGACTATTCGCTGGAGCTGCAGTTTTTGTTGGGCTTGGTTTTGGGTTTGTCCATGAGCCGACAAACGAAACAGCACTTTGCCAATTAAAACTCGGTCTGGATTGTGGTAATAATTCGGTGGATGGAACTTCATATCGTTTTAAACCATCCCAAATTGCTTGTAAATTAGCTTTCATCGCAAACGTAAAGCCATAATCAATCGAGAATGGATTAAACATCATATTCAAATAGCCAATAAGTGGATAACCTTGAACGAGCGGCAATTTTAGCCGAAGGTAATCACCCCATAATTGTTGGACTTCTTCATTAGTTGAACATTGTGCAATTTTACTTTTCTGTTTACTATATTCGCTTTCAAGTAGCGCGGTAAATTGCAAGGCTGCTTGTTCAATTGCACCAAGAATTTCTGGTTTGGGCAACCCATGTTTTTCGATAGTCGCAAGATAACCCAATAGTTGCTTGTATTCAGGATCCTGCAAGTTGAAATTATATTTTAACAATGATTCTAAATATAACGATATCTTATTGGGCTCCCCGCCAAAGGCTCGATATTGCACGCATGAAATGATGGCATCCTGATGTTGCAATAATAAAAATAAATGGGCAAAACTTTTCACTAACAATAATTGCAGCGGACCTTGTTCAGGCTCATTGGCAATGACAGCTAATGCACTATTTTGTTGCGGGGGCAATAAAGGCGTTACTTTGGGCTTTGCTTTAGGTGTTATATCAGCAGTAAAAAGAAATGAGTCTTCTGCATCAGTAGGTGGAGATAAATGCGGCCGTTCAGCTTTTTTAGGTGGAGTATAGTTTATTCGACTAATCGTTTGCGACAGTGTTATTAAGTTACTTTTAATTTCGGCTAATTCTTCAGTGCTCGTCAAGAATAAAAAATTACTCGTTAACTGGTAACCACAAATAGTATGCAACCATTTGTATGAAAATTGTTGTATCTTATTGGTGATAGATTCAACAGTTTCATGATTGTAGCGTTCAGCTAAAAACTGGTTCATTTCCTTCAAATCAGCAATAAATGCTGCAGCACTTCCTATATTGGTTTCTTGCATTTGATGTTGTACAAATTCTAATAGTTTAAAAATCATGGTAATGTTTTCTTTGGTGAATCTGGAATCTTTAGGCCACCCAGTCCGGTCCAATACTGCTATAACTCTAGCTTGCATGCTAGAAAAATATGATGTCGGCATATGTAGCAACATTAGTATCGTTTTACTAATTGCTTCTTGTATTGGTAACGGTTCTTTGGTCCGCATGCCTTGATTCAAATAGTGTTCAGCTAAAAGATTTAGTATATTGCTTTTGTAGATAATGCCGTAAGTATTTAACTGTAGCAAAATCTGTAAGCAAATTTCTTCTACAGCAATTGGTAATTCTGGTGCAATGTTTAGCTCACCTATTATCCTAAGTGGATTCACAGCTTGTGTATCGCCATCAAAAAGATATCCTTGCACGCGTTGAATTTTCTCTGCTGGTTGTAGCGAGCGTTCACACAGAAATCGGAATAATAATAACAATGCAGGATAACAAACTTGCGCCATAAGAGCGCTTCTATCGTATTTACCATGCTTATCTGGCTCTGACGAGCGTAGCCACTGGAATATTTGCATAGTAACTTGCATGGTCGTGTCCCATAAATCTAGCTGAGTGGCGCATGCTACTAGAGCTTGCATCATAAGCTCCGCAGCCTTGGGCTGATTTTGAAAAAAAAGTTGTAGTGTTTGCAACATCTGTTCAGCGACGGATGATGGAGCAGAGAGCTCAGCTGTTGCATTTGGTGAACTGAGCCTACTTTGTATTAGCGTTTTGAGCAGATTCGATATCGTATGATCGCGTACGGTTCTATCCTCGCTAGGAAGCTGGTGGTACATTCTAATAAATTCACAAATTACTCGTACGAGCCGTTGTGGATCTTTCACAGTGGTGATGAGTGCTAAATACACTTGTGCACGCCGTGTCCAGATCATATTCTTCACCGGTTCATCAACGTTATAAGTTGTCATTAAGTTTAAGAGGCTATCCTGCAGTTTAAAAAATTGTTCATGTTCAAAGACGGTCAATGAAACTGTGCCCAGCTGTTGAAAAACCACATCATGATTGGTGTACTGTAGATATTGTTGTAATATTTGCCTGGGATTTGGGCTATTATTTATATTGTTCATTAGCAGCACGACAGCAGGAAGATAACAGCTGAAGAAGACTTCACGAACTTTACTCAGTTGTTTATCTTCACTGCCAGAAGACCACCACGATTTTTCCTTGCCTGCTGTAGTTTTAAGTTCTTGTTGTAGCCATTGGTTTAAACAACTGATAAGTAACATTGCAGCTTCTAAATCTTGTTCATCTGCTAGATCAGTTACAAGCGCATCAAAATCATGATGTACTTTTTGGGCAGCATCTTTGACCCGTAGTATAAACGAGGCCAATATCGTAACCATAAAATTATCATGTACGGACCATGCCGCAACTGCGCATCGGGTTGCATGCTTATATTCTAATATTTTTTGTAGCCCTAATTTTAAATGTACAGTTGTTGTGGGCACATCTTGTGAATAATGCCGCGCCAGTAACATAAAACCATATTCGCGTGACAATATATTATAATTATCATCGCTCATTCCTGCGGGCGCTTTAAATTTTAATAATCCTTCACCTAAACTTAACATCGTTGCTTGCTGGTCTGGATTGGCATTGACATATTCTTCAGCGGTTAATAAACCAAGCGTTTCTTGCCGAATTAAATATGCATAGTCCGAATGATTGCCATTGAAAATTTGCATTACGGCAGTAAAATAATAATTCCATAGCGTAATTGACAATTCATTAAAAAGTTGTTGGCGAGTTTGTAACGAGAGTTGTTGCGGCATGCAGGCATAACTGTCTCCCAAATGGAAATTTGTTAAAATATAAATAATAAAGACAGCAGCTGAGTAAGGGCAGCCAGCACGAATAATCATGCCCATGTCATTTTCAATAGCGCTAATCATGCTATTGAAATTGGTTTCCTCTTTATAACGTTTTGTTAATTCAGGATATAGATATTCGAGTGCACGCGGACGTTTTACATGTAAATAATCACTAAAAGTATCACTTTCATGACTTATTGTTTGAAAATAATCTTCAAGTGCGCGATAAAATTTCATCCATAATGGAGCATCATGTGTTTTTGTTAAAAAAACAAAATGGTCAGCTAATAATTGTGGATAAGCATGCAACAATATAGCTAGGAAATATGGATAATTATCACCATTTTTGAGTAACGGGTTTGTTTGCATGGTAAAAGCTGTTGCTGGGAAAAATCTTTCAATCGGTGCAATGTCTCTACGCCCAATGTCGTTTCCTGGCTGTGTCAGATAAGCTGCCATAAACGATAGACAAACTGGTAATACAGAATTTTTAAACGGGATTAAAAATTGATAAGCATTACCTGATGCAACGTTATGCATCATTCTAAAGTGTTGTGCATGTATGGGCACGGCTGGAAGTGCTTGCATGTGTGGATGTAAACTGAGTCGCAAATAATTAATTATGGCTAAGGAGTAATTATTGCAAACACGTAATGCCAAATAAGCATTAAGCATTAATCGATCAAAACTTTGTTCTGCGTTAGCTTGTATCTGTTCGAGAATGGTTTTGATGACTGTTTGTATTGCTGATATTTTTGCAGGTTCATTTGTATAGATGGTACGTCCACACATACTCATTGCACGGCAATGGATGGCTAACTTTGTGTCAATCAAGTTGGTGATTGCTTGTAATAGTTGTTCGCTGGGCCGTTGGCCATAATCCGTATAAAGTCGCAAGAGTTGGGTTAAATTTTGTTGCACATCATCTTGTGATGAAATCACTGCATCACTGGTACCAGATACTGCTTGCATTAACATATCCGCTGCATCCGCTTCGGCAGCTGCTTGTTCTTTTTTGCGCGCAGATGAATTATCCAAACCTTTAATGAGTGCTTGTTCTAATAATGTGCGAAAGTGGCTATTAGCGACTCGGCCGCTATAAATATAATATAAAATTGCTTGATCATAGAGTCTGCGTGCTTGATCAGGTCTACCCGGTGCTACCGCCTGTTCCAAACAGATGTTTGCCATCATGAATCTCGTCTCAGCTTCTGCCACATGTGTTTGCTCGGCAAGGCGATGGAAGATGCTGGCTAAGTGATATCTCTGTTCCGGTTCAGTTGTATTTTTAACAGCGTCATCTTCACAAATAGTGATCTGAATTTCAGTCCAAGTAGTGTGCCTTGTAAAAGCTTGCCATTTTGCGGCAATAGCTGCCGGTGAAAACACTACTTTGGGAATTAATTCCAGTTCGTTATTGGTTGCTTTTTCAGTTGCAGCAGGCAAAAGCACTTCTAGTAATGATAATGTGCCAGGAATAATGAGATGTTCGAAATAGTATTTTTTATCCGGGATACGGAGTTGATTCCATACGCGTGAATTCTCAGGGAGCTGTATTTTTACAGATGCTTGAATGCACCACTGCAAAAGTTTTAACCCAATATCCCAATCTCGTTCTCCACGCTGTGCTTGGCTTTTAATAGCGGCAAGTAGAGCGTTTATTGCGTTAGATTGTTCGATTATGTATGTAACAACTAATCCGATGCAGGGGGATTCAATTTGAGCAAAACCATTGATACCAATTTTATCAAATGCGTTACTAAGCGCATGTAAATCAAGCAGGGTACTCTTGGAGTTAAAGCATTTGACTAATTCGTCGAAGGCTGCCTGTGTTTTAGGATCTAATGGTATCGTATCTAAAACAGGAAGGGTTGTAGATGCTGCTGGTTTTTCGTTGGCTTGTAACATATATACTCCGTTTTGTAGTTAGATATTATCCTAGTCTAATTAAATCTAGAATTACAACTGAAAATTATTTGCGTCTGATCTGCCTTCTGGTGGTGCAGCCGGAGCAGGACTGTGGGGCGCAGGCGCTGGCGCTGGAGTTGGATTAGGTGCCCACATCATGCTTAACCATTGGCCACGGTTACCCGGTAAAATAGCTGGAAATATCGAAGCGCTTGGTGTTGGGCCTGGCGCTGCTGCAGGTTTAGCCGTTACGCGTTCAACATATGGTGTCGATGGTGTAGCCAAAATATTAGTTGCCGCTGCGAGTTTTGCCGGGCTTGGCCTTGAGCTTGTCAAGGAGCTGACGAACGAAAGCGCGCCTTGCCAATTAAAACTCGATCGGGATTCTGGTAGTAATTCAGTAGGTGGAAATTCATAGCGTTTGAGATCATCCCAGATGGGTTGTAAGCTCGCTTTCATCGCAATGGTAAAACCAAAATCAATCGAGAATGGATTAAACATCATATTCAAATAACCAATGAGTGGATAACCTTGTACGTTTGGCTCATTTAAATGGAGAAATTTACCCCATAAACGATAAACATCTTCGTTGGTCGCACAATTATCAATTTGAACGCGCAGTTGTCGATATTCTTGTTGCAATCGGTCAACGAATTGTGCCGCTGCATGTTCAACTGCGCCCAGCATTGATATTTGCGGTAACCCGTGTTTTTCAATGACCAGCAGAAAATCTAATAATTGGTTATGTTCCGGATCTTGCTGTTGAAAATAATTTTTTAATAATAATTCCAAATATTGGTAGGTTTGGTTTAGTGTACCACCAAAAGCGCGATATTGTACGCATAGTATAAGCGCTTGTTTATGTTGTGATAGTAAGATTAAACTAGCGAGACCTTTGACGAGCAATAATTGTATACGACTTTGTTCAGGATTATCTTGGATGATAGACAGTTTGTTTTTAGGTTTAGCCACTGTTGGAAGTGACTTAGGTTTTACCTTCGGTGCGGGGTCCTCATTTGTTGCGTAAATTGTGGGTTTACCTTCTGGCCTAAAAAAGAAAGCATCATCATCAGCTTTGGATAAAGCGGGAACGGTTGGTCTTTGGGGTGGTGTATATTTGATTTGATTAATAGTACCTGCAAGTGTTGCAAGTTGCCGCTTAATTTCTTCATTTTCTTCTGCGCTCGTCCAAAATAAGAATGTACCAGTTAATCGATAACCACATATGACCTGCATCCAGTTTTGTGAAAATTCCTGTAATTGCTTAATAATGAACACCGTATTCTGATCATTGCATTCAGTAAGCACTTGATTCATTGTTTGCAAATCCGCAATAAAATGCCTGGCCGTAACCTCTTGTTGTTGGGGTTGTAAAAATTCTAACAGGGCAATGGTCTGGCGGATCTCCTCTTTAGTTAACGTTGCCTCTTTGGGCCATTCAGGTCTCGCTACCACGTTCATCAGTTGACTACGCTGAGCTGAAAAATGTGCAACAGGTAGATGCAACAAGAGCAAGATTGCTTTATTTATTGCTGCTTGCATCCGTGTAGGTTCATTTACCTGTGAGGCATGTTTAATATAGTATTCGCTTAAGCGGATAAGTAACGGGCTCATATATGTCGATTGATGAGCATTGCACTGAAGCATAATTTGTAAACAGAATTCTTCTACTGCAATGGGCAATTCTGGATCGATGTCTGGTCCAGGTTTATCAACATCAACCAGGTAACTGCGCACACTTTTCGTTTTTTCTTGTGGTCCCATATTATAAGTAGATAGATTCTTAAATAATAATGCGAATACAGGATAGCAGACTTTGGAAATAAGTGCAGTTCGATCAAGTTTCCCATGCGAATGGAGCGGTGAGCGCAGCCATGCATACATTTGCATGGTAAATTGCATGGTTGCATCCCATAAGTCCTCATGATTCGCACATGCAGCTAGCCCTTGGTGCATCAGTTCTGCAGCATTGGATTGATTTTGAAAAAAATCGTCAAGCGCTTTAGGCATATTATCTGAAGCCGGTAGTGTGGCATCGTGTGCAACTGGAAGCCTTTGTAGCGCGGTAACCGGTCTCAGATTCGCAAGCATTTCTTGAGCGTTTTTAATCAGTTCATGAATCAACCGTATCACTCGTTGCGGTTCTTTTACGGTAGCCATCAATGCTAAATAGGTTTGTGCACGCCGTTCACAAATCATGTTTCTGAGCGATTCGTTAACTTGATAAATGGTGTTGATTTGCCAGATGCGATCTTGAAATTCAAAAAAGTGTTCGTGATTAATAACTGGTAATGAAGCTGTGCTCAATCGTTGATAAATCAACTCGTGATGGGTGTGTTGTACATATTGTTCCAATTCAGGTCTGGCATCATGGAGCCGTTCAAGACGACGCCACAAATGTGTAACAGTAGGAATAAAAGCAGTGAAGAAGAGTGTGCGAGCAGCATTAAAATGTTTGTCTTCACCCATTGGCCACCAAGATTTAGTTTCGCTCTCTTTCGTATCCAACTCGCGCAAAATTAATTTATATAAGCAAGCGATATATAACATTGCAGCCGGTAATTGAGTGCTATCATTGGGATCAGTTAGAAGCGCGCATATGTCTAGGGATAGTCGTTCTGGTGTCCATTCGGCCTGTGAAACAAACGTGGATAAAATGCTAACCATGAAGTCATCTGTTGCATCCCATTCCATTGCTTGCCTATGGCATGCAGCTTTATAAGCACATATTTTTTGTAGACTTACTTTTAGATAAACACTTGTTAGCTGCCGTGCGGCTTGTTGATAATGTCGTGCGAACATCATATAACCATATTCGCGTGTTAATGAATGGTAACGATCATGGCCTAATTCTCCCGGGGCTTTAAATTTTAATAATTCATCACACAACGTTAGCATATCTGCTTGTTGCTCAGGATTGGCATCTACGAAGTTCGCAGCGGTGAGTAGGCGACGTGTTTCTTCGCGTACCTTAAATGCAGATTCTGCCTGTTTGTCATTTGCAATTTGGCCTATACTAGTCATGTAACTGTGCCATAATTTGATCGACAATTGTTCAACGTACGCAATACGCTCTTTTGAGCCGAATATTTTCGGTACGCAGGCATAGTTTTCCGTTAAATTAATATCATTAATTAAAGAAATAACAAGACTAAGCGCCGTATAAGGACAACCAGCTTCAACCATCCGGCGAATATCAGCTGCAATATAAAATGTCATCTGCTTAAGTTCAGTTTCTTTGCCATAGCGAAGTGCGAATACATGGAATATAAATTCAATCGCACGAGGTCGTGTAGCACGTGAAAATTGATCAAGAGGAGATGTATCATGACTGCTTATTAATCTAAAATACTCGCCCAATGCCTTGTAAAATTTTTCCAGTAACTCGGGCTTAGCTTTTGTCGGCAAAAATTCGTAAAGAGCCACTAATTTCTGAGGATAAGCATGCAGCAGAATTACGAGGAAACTAGGATAATATCGATCATTTTTGAGTAATGGATTGGTGTTTAGTGTGAATAAATCTTCTGGAAACATTCGCGCAATCGGCGTGATGTCTCTTGAACCTATGTTCTCTCCTGGTTGGGTGAGATGAGCCGCAATAATGGGTAAACAAGCGGGCATAGTATATATTTTACTGTGCCTTAAAAATTGATAATTAGTACCCGATGCAATATTAAGCATCAGTTTGTAATGCTTGCTGTAAATAGGTACTACTGGCAACGTTCGCATTTGTGGGTGCAAACTAAGTCGCAAATAATTCATTATGGCTAAGGAGTAATCGTTACAAATGCGTAACGCTAAATAAGCATTAACCATTAATCTGTCAACAGTTTGCTCATTATCATTTTCTATGTGCTTTTGCAAGGTTGCAACAGTTGATTGGATGGCTGCTATTTGGGCTGCATCATTGGTATAGATGGTGCATCCATACATACTGATAGCACGACAATGAATGACTAAATTTGTGTCCACTAATGTAGTGATGGTTTGTAATAATTGTTCACTAGGTTTTCGGCAGAATTCAGTATAATATTCAGTTAGACGTTTTAAATCTTGCAGCACTTCATCGTGTGCAGAAACAGTACCATCCATCGTGCCCGATGCAGCTTGCATTAAAAGATCAGTTACTTCTTCATCGGCAGCTCTTTGTTCTTTTACATCCCCTGATGCATCAGCGACTCCTCTACGATGCGCTTCGATTAATAATGTTTGAAAGTGTGGATTCACAACACAACCACCGTAAAGGTAAGATATCATCGCTTGTTTATAACGATCGCGCATGATATCCGGTCGACCGGTATGCAATGCTTGTGATAGATAGACTGTTGCCATCATGGTTCGAGTCGCCATTTCTGCTACATGTGTTAGATTAGCCAGATGATCAATTATATATGCTAATTTATGTTTCAGTTCGCGTACATCGAAGTTTTCTGTTGCTTCATTTTCACAAATGTAAGCATAAATCTCATTCCAAGCTGAATGATTGGTACAATAGCGCCATTTTGCTGCAATAACTACCGGAGCGTAAACTATTCTGGGAATTAATTCTGGTTCGTTATTTTTGGATGAATCTGTTTGTGCAGATACAAATCCTTCGAGTAACGAAATTGCACCAGGAATAATGAGTTGGTTAAATAAATTGATGCGCATCTCAGGTATTTGTTTTATTGCAGCTTGAATGGACCACAGCAAAAGCTGTAATCCATAATCCCAATCATGAATACCGCGTTGCGCTTGATTGCGAATGGCGGCGAGTATCGCATGATGTGCTTTAGGCTGGTCGTTTATATAGTTTAGCACTAGTGCCGCGCAAGCTGATTCGAGCTGAGCAAAACCATTCGTACCCACTTGATCAAAAGCATTACTAAGCGCATGTAAATCAAGCTCGGCATGATCTGAATTAAAACATTTAGTAAGTTCAGTTAAAGCGGATAGTAATTTGGGTTCAAGTGATTCAGTCGCATTGGCGGAAACGGTTTCAGGTTTTTTGGGTTCTGCTGCGTGTTTTCGCATAAGTACTCCGGTGTATGGTTGTGTATAGTTATGCTTTATTCGAGTATATCTTAACTGGTTGGCAAAATCGACTAGGTTTACTTAGGAAACGGGGCCCCAGCCGAGTTGAATACGAGCGATTTCACTCATGCGTTCTTGTGTCCACGGTGGCTCCCAAACGAGTTCGACATCGACATCTTTCACATCTTGAATGGAACGAATGGCGTCGGCAACGGTGCCGGGAAATGTTTGCGCAACAGGACAGCCGGGGGCAGTGAGTGTCATGGTGATATGTACCATACAATCATCTGAAATATTAATTTCATAAATAAGACCGAGATCATAAATATTTACCGGAATTTCGGGATCGTAAATGCCATGCAGGACGCCGATGATTTCGCGACGCAGTTCTTCTAGGTCGACTTTTTCTTGTTTTTGTTCGGTTGGTTTATCAGTCTGTTTGGTCATATATATATCCTAATTATTCGGTTGATACCGGTTCATGCTGCTGGTTCAGCGCAGCAATTAAAGTGTGCCACGCAAGTGTTGCGCATTTCACCCGCGCGGGAAATTCACGCACGCCCGATAGTACAGCAATTTTGCCTAAGCTTTCTGTGTCGGTCACATTTTCAGTCAGCATCAAATGTACTTTGGCAAATAATTCTTTAACTTCAGTAACCGTTTTTCCTTTTAATTGTTCAGTCATCAATGAGGCCGAGGCTTGTGAAATGGCGCAACCATTGCCTTCGAAACAGGCGTCTAACACCACATCATTTTCTAGATTTAAATACAGCTTTAATTGATCACCACAGAGCGGGTTGTAGCCTTCTGCACAACAAGAGGGATGCCCCAATTTATGAAAATTGCGGGGGTTCTTGCCGTGGTCAATAATGACCGATTGATACAATTCACGTAAATCAGCCATTGCTAAAATACCTCATAAACGGATTCGAGCGCATGAATCAGTTGGTCGATATCCTTACTATTATTATAAAACGCAATCGATGCGCGTGCTGTTGCGGGTACTTTAAAAAATTCCATCACCGGCATGGCACAATGGTGTCCACTGCGAATAGCAACACCCTTTTGATCGAGTATGGTGCCGACATCATGTGCATGGATCCCTTCTAAAATAAAGCTTAAAATGCTCGCTTTCTGACTCGCTGTACCAATCATGCGCAGTCCCTTAATTTCTTTTAATCGACCTTGCGCATATTCCAACAATGCATGTTCATATTCATGAATATTGTCTAAGCCAATATTTTGGAGGTAATCAATGGCACAGGCGAAGCCAATTGCGCCAGCAATATTCGGTGTGCCTGCTTCAAATTTAAAGGGGCTAACATTATATTCCGTATGCGCGAAAGTAACTTTTTTAATCATTTCACCGCCACCTTGATAAGGGGGCATCTTTTCTAAAAGTTCGTGTTTGCCATAAAGAACACCGATACCGGTTGGGCCAAAACATTTGTGGCCAGAGAAGGCATAAAAATCACAATCTAAGGCTTGTACATCCACGCGCAAATGCGATACGGCTTGCGCACCATCAATCAACACCGGCACATTGTATGCGTGAGCTGCTTGAATCATTTCTGCAATTGGATTAATGGTGCCGAGCGCATTGGATAAATGCACCAGGGCGACTATTTTTGTTTTTGCATTGAGTAATTGTCGGTAATGGTCAAGGAGCAATTCACCATTTTCATTCATTGCAATTACTTTTAATTGTGCACCGGTTTGTTGCGCTAGAATTTGCCAAGGAACGATGTTGGAGTGGTGTTCCATCGCAGAAATAATGATTTCATCACCGGCTTTAATATTTGCTTTGCCATACGACTGCGCCACTAAGTTAATTGCTTCAGTTGTGCCGCGCACAAAGACAATTTCTTCATAAAAGCGTGCATTGATAAATTTTTGTACAGTTGTGCGAGCCGCTTCGTAGCTTTCAGTGGCTCTCATACTGAGTGCATGTAGGCCACGATGAACATTGGAATTCTCTACTTGATAATATTTGACTAAACGATCTATAACGCATTGTGGTTTTTGGGTCGTTGCCGCATTGTCTAAATAAACCAATGGTTTCCCATTCACCCATTGTTGTAAAATGGGAAAATCTTTACGTATTTGTGTAACCGTGTCTTCATTCAGTTTCATAATGAACGCTCCTGCTTATATAAAGCAGCAACATGCTGTAGAAATAAGGTATTTAATTGCTCTTGTAGTGTTACATCATCAATGCGCGCTAAAACCTCTGTTGCAAACGCGCAAATAAGCATACGGCGTGCTTCACTATCGCTTAAGCCCCGAGCTTGCAAATAAAATAAGGCCTCTTCTTGTAATTGGCCGACAGTGGCACCATGAATACACTGCACATCATTGGCATAAATTTCCAGTTCTGGTTTGGTATCAATCTCTGCTTGGGCGGACAGTAATAAATTTTTACTGTGTTGCTTGGAAAATGTTTTTTGTGCTTGGTTGGCTACAGCAATTTTACCATTAAACACACCGCGGGC
>Ga0206997_10094_pt1 | contig 25096 bp, 33 predicted proteins | sample Alteio_BWMinCont_3_FD_153478 | JGI IMG/M metagenome (GOLD analysis project Ga0206997, IMG submission 153478) | Enriched cells from forest soil in Barre Woods Harvard Forest LTER site, Petersham, Massachusetts, United States -... | ecosystem: Environmental > Terrestrial > Soil > Temperate forest >...
TGAAAGTGGTTTATAGGTTTCTACATTTAGCCAGTCTGTTTTTTTAAGGTCAAAGTGCCACTCTTGGTAAACATTGAGTTTAGTGAAATTACCACTTACTTTTTTAATAGGTGGCAAATTAAACCCAAAACTATCAAATACGTGATGAGGTTTTAAGGCTGCAATTATGTTATCAATTGCGGCAGCATAAATAAGAAATGATTTTTTTACTTTAGGATTTCTTTTGTTCTTAGGGTCAAATTCAGTAAATATTTTTGTGCTGTATTTAATTACTTCTTTCAAATTTCTTTCTTTATCCTTAATACGTAAAACTTTCTGCCCGGCTTCATTGGTTAAATCTCCCCAGTATAAAAGCCATTCCGTTTTAAGTATATCTGCCATCTTCTTATTTGGCACTGTAATGTGTAGATGTGGGTTATTGGATAAATCAATACATAAAATACACTGCCTTTTCTGCGGCACGGATGCCTGTACTTGCATAAGTAAAATTTCTACAAGGTATCTATTCTTAAACGACCATATAAGTAAGTTAGAATTATACCATCAAACACACTTACTAAGCAATTCAGACCAAAAGATTTGGCAAATGATGTACGACCAAGCAAAAGAAGAGCAACGAACATCTGTATATTATGGCGAAGGAAAATAAACCAAAATCTTATTTTCAATTACGTTGCGAAGCTATCGGTTTAACCGCTGCTAAGAATAAACTTTGTGTACCTGAATATGCAGCACTAAAAAACAGCAAGATAATTGAATACCCTTTGTTGTGCGAAGACGAAGTAACGGGCGACATTATCATACCTATTTATGATTTAAAAGGCGAGCCTTGCAATTATTATAAAGACAATGTAGGTAAGTTGCCGAACGGCAGACAAAAAGCGATTGAAGTTATACGATATAAACCGGGCAATGAAAGAATTGTAATTGAAAAAGGCAAAGAACGTAAACTAAAATATGATATTAAAAAGGGTGTAAAGTCTTTGCCGTGGATTTCCCCTAATATTATAGAGGCTTACCGAAACAAAAAAAGTATTGATACCGTTGTTATAACCGAAGGACAAATAAAAGCAATTAGCGGCTATCTGAAAGGCTTATATATTTTTGGTATAACAGGACATAGCAACGTTAAGGATAGAGATACTAAAACGCTGCATTCGGATATTATAGAAACCATTGTAAAACTGAATGTAAAAAATATCATTCTGCTTTATGATGGTGATTGCAACACGATACGTTCTAAAGATTTGGAAGAACTGCACGACCTACGCACCCGACCAAAAAGTTTTATAAACAGCGCACAAAATACCCGTGAATTATTAAAGGACTATTGCAAGAAAAGCGAGTTTGATATTTATTTTGCCCACATTAACAGTAAAGAATTAGAAGAAAGCCCGAAGGGTTTAGATGATTTATTTGAAACGTACCCCGCCAAAGAAAAGGATATTTTAAAAGAACTTACCACGTTCAGTAAACAAGTCAACCACTATTTTTATAAAACAAATATTACCGCAGGGACTAATAAGGTTTACGACCACTTCCATATTACCACACCCGAAACGTACTATACAAACAACAATCAAATCATAGGAGAACAGCCCTTTGTTTTTTCGGGCACTAAATATCAATGGAACACGGAGAAAAACGAATTAAAGATTGTAGTGCCTGGCATTGCAAAAAATTACTTCCGTGTAGGCGACAACTATTATGAAAAATTATATATACCGAATAAGAAAGGTGTATTAGAATATCAGTATCATAGAAGATTATCAGGAACAATAAGTTCCGATTGCGGTAAAGGCATTTTTGAGTTTATAGATAAACATAAAGCCTTTTGTGTAGTACCCGACCACCGCAACCACCAAGAGGTTATAGATTATTGTTTTAACCGTTATAAGCCATTTGAACACGAAGCAAGTTTAGATGATAGCGATTGTCCCGAAACGCTTGGATTTTTCAAGCACATTTTTGGCGATCAATTAGAGGTAGGTTTAGATTATGTACAACTACTTTACCACGAACCTACCCAAATGCTGCCTATACTTTGTTTGGTAAGTAAAGAAAACACAACGGGTAAGTCAACGTTCGGGCATTTGCTGAAAGCAATCTTTACGGGTAATATGACTACTATTGGTAATTCCGATTTAGAGAATGATTTTAACGCGAGCTGGGCAGATAAATTATTAGTGGTTTGCGAAGAAAGTTTTATTGACAAGAAAAAAACCATTGAAAAGGTTAAAGCATTATCTACGGGTAACAAAATAGTAATGAACCAAAAGGGTGTTGACCAAATCGAAATAGATTGCTTTATAAAATTCATATTCAACAGTAACAATGAAGATAATTTTTTGATAGCAAACGAGCATGATGAAAGGTTTTGGGTGCGCCGTGTTCCGAAAGCAGAAACCGAGCGTACGGACTTACTGGATTTAATGACTGATGAAATACCTATGTTCCTGAACTATCTGAACAAAAGAGCGTTAGTACATCCTAAAATGAGCCGTATGTGGTTTGCAAAGGAAGTTTTAAAAACGGAGGCCTTAAAGAAACTTATTGAAGCCAATAAAAGTGCAGCCGAAAGAGAGATAAGCCAGTTTATGCGAACTATGTTTTTAGAACATGGCTTTTTAAAGATACACTACAATTTAAAGTACGTTGTAAAAGAAATATTACGGGGACGATATGACAGCAATTATATAGAGCGCATTTTAAAAGAGAAGATTAAAATTAAAACATCCTTAGTAACCCGACGTTATAAGTACCCTGCTTTAATTAATACACCAAATGGCAAAACGTACGAGGAAGAAATTGTAATTAACACCGGTAATGGTAAACCTTATTTGTTTAAAGCGGATATGTTTTGTACTCCCGAAGAAGTTGAAACTATTAAACTATGTGCCGAAGCTACTTTTTTAGGACAAGAAGTAAACCAAAATGAAAGTTTAGATTTGGAAGAAGTAAATGTAACGTAACTGGCCGCTCCGATAAAAATTTAAGCCGAAACTTAACCGTTTCGGTTTTTTTATACTCTTTTCTTTAAATATTCTATGACTTAAAATTAAGGTAACATAGTAAACATTAGACACAAGCCTTGTAAACGCTCACTTATTTTGTGAATTTACTTTGTTGGTCGTGTTTACTGTGTTACCGATGTTATTTTATTTTTTTAGATAAAATAACCTGTGTAACAGCCTGCAAACTGTATATACTAAACACTTATAAGCCAAAAAACATAATGTTTACTTTGTTACCCTAATTTCAGGCGTTCAGGAATTTTAAACTAATTGAACTGAAATTCAATTTATTATCCTTTTAAATTATTTTTTTTATTTCAAATCAAATATAATATCGTAACATTGCGATACATTTGAATTATGGGAACAACTAAAACAGAAGAATTTACAATTAAGGACAATAAAATTGCCAAATACGCTAAAGCATTGGCGCACCCCGCCCGTGTAGCTATTCTGCAATTACTTATAAAAAAACAAGCCTGTATTTGTGGGGATATAGTAGATGAATTACCTCTTTCACAAAGCACCGTATCACAGCATTTAAAGGAACTTAAAGAAGCGGGATTAATTAAAGGAGATATTGACGGGGTAAAAGTTTGTTACTGTATAGATGAAAAAGAATGGGAAAATGCAAAAACGTATTTAGGCTCGTTCTTTGGCGCATATACTAACAAAGATAAGTGCTGCTAAAAAAATTTGATTTTATTTATCGGTATTAAACGATTAATTGATAACAACTAAAAAACAAAAACCATGAAACTATCAGATTTAAAAAAACAATTAGGTAACATTGGAGAATTAACCTTTGTATTACCAAACGGTACAAACGTTCCGCAACACTTCCACGTAACCGAAGTAGGGCAAGTAACCAAAGACTTTATTGATTGCGGCGGTACGGTTCGTAATGAGAAAGTAGTAAACTTTCAATTGTGGGAAGCAGGTGATACAGACCACCGTTTAGAACCGCAAAAACTGGCGAAAATAATTGCACTTTCTGAAAAAGTTTTAGGTGTAGAGGATGCAGAAATAGAAGTAGAGTATCAGGGAACTACCATTGGTAAATACGGATTAGAGTTTAATGGCGAACATTTTACGCTAACTGCAAAACAAACCGCTTGCTTGGCAAGTGATGCGTGTGGCAATCCATCAGAAAAGAAAAAAGTAAGTTTAGCCGAATTGTCAAACGAAAAACAAGCTTGCTGCACACCTGGCGGTGGATGTTGTTAAACCTAATCTGACTTAATATGTTTCAATCCGTTAAAACTTATTGCGATAGCTTAGTTAAAGACTTTGATAAAATTTCATCAGAGCGTAAAGAGATTTTAGAAAAAATTACGCAGTACATCGCAAAGAAAAGTATTCTAAATAAACCTGTCAACTTAGTATATATATGCACGCACAATTCAAGGCGCAGCCATTTTGGGCAAATATGGGCAAAGGTTGCAAGTGATTATTTTACTATTGAAAATATAAATACATATTCAGGTGGTACGGAAGCAACTGCATTTAATATCAATGCGATTAACGCTTTAAAAAGAGTGGGTTTTGATATTAAAGCTATGGATGCTGAAAAAAATCCGACCTATCATGTGTTATACGATGATAAGAAAACACCCGTTGTTTGTTTTTCTAAAGTGTATGACCATCCGAATAACCCGCAAAAAGAATTTGCGGCAATAATGACTTGCAGCGATGCAGAAGAAAATTGCCCATTTATACCCGGAGTTGAATTACGAATAGGCACTACGTATGACGACCCAAAAGCATTTGACAATACACCTTTACAAGATACGAAATACGATGAACGTTGCAGGCAAATCGCTTTAGAAACCCTGTATGTATTTTCTAAAGTAAAATAGTATGAAGTATAGTAAAGCTCTTTTCACTTTTATGTTTTTCTTTATGGCTATTTCAGTTAAGCCACAAAGTACCTATGTTGGTGGCGTTTTTCCTACTATCGACCATTCGGGAGATATAAGTAACAAGGTTGGGTACGGGTTATATTACTTTGGAGCTTTTCCGCTTGTGAATTTTAGCAAGCCTAATCTTAGTAAAGATGCAAACTTTCTACTGTTTTACTCCGAGCAATCGCTATCCTATAAATTAACAGATAACTTTACTTTAACGGGTAGCTATGTTTACCAGCGTTCAAATGCTGTATCCGATAACTATGTAAATGAAAACAGGTTTTATGTTCAGGCTAAATATAAACACGCTATTAAAAATATTAAACTAACACATCGCTTACGTTTTGATGGCAGGTTTATTCAAAACCGAGTAACTAATGAAACACCTTTTACAAACCGTATCAGGTACTTAATCGGTATTGAGATTCCGATAAATGAAAAGCTATACTTTACTGCATACGAAGAAGCCTTTTTTAATACGTTTAAAAATGCAAGTGTTATCTATGGAGAAAACTGGGCTAATGCTTCTATCGGCAGAAAAATAAACGGCAATAATAAAATAGAAGCGGGCATTTTATACATTACTTGGAATACGGGCATAGGCAGTTGGTTTAATCAATACTACGCTCAGGTTACTTGGATTAGTCATTTAGATTTTAGAAAAAAGAAAGAATAGCATGAGAAAATATATAGCTGAGCTAATCGGAACTTTTGCACTTGTATTTTGTGGTACAGGAGCAATTATTATTAATCAAGAAAGCGGTGGAGCTATAACACACGTAGGAATAGCTATAACTTTTGGCTTAATAGTTACGGCCATGATTTATACAGTAGGAGATATTTCAGGGGCGCACTTTAATCCAGCCGTTACGATTGCTTTTTGGTTGGCAAAAACGTTTCCTGCTAAAGATATACTACCCTATATAATTAGTCAGGCTGCGGGGGCATTTTTGGCAAGTGTAACGCTTCATTTCCTGTTCCCGAATAACCAAACATTGGGGGCTACGCTTCCTGCCGGTACTGCTATGCAATCTTTTATTTTGGAGTTAATCCTAACGTTCATTTTAATGTTTGTGATAATTCATGTGGCGAAGGGAAGCAAAGAACAAGGTATGTTCGCTGGTTTGGCTATCGGATTTGTAGTGTTGTTAGAGGCTATGTTTGCGGGACCAATTTGCGGAGCTTCTATGAACCCGATACGTTCATTAGCCCCAGCTATTGTTTCAGGACATATAGAGCATCTTTGGGTATATTTATCGGCTCCTGTCATTGGTGCATTATTTGGTGTGATTTTATGGCGAATTCTTAAAAAAAGTAATTAATTTTAATCATAATAAAGAGATGGGAAATTTAGATAGAAAAAAACATTGGGAAAATATCTATACTACAAAAGAATTGAAGGATGTTAGCTGGTATCAGCCAATGCCAACAACTTCTTTAGAATTCTTCAAGCAGTTTAGTATAGCCAAAACAGCTAAGATTATTGATGTTGGTGGTGGGGATAGTTTCTTGGTTGACCATTTACTCGAAATGGGATACGTAGACATAACTGTATTAGATATTTCTGCTGTGGCATTAGACAGGGCAAAACAAAGACTTGGAGATAAAGCAACTAAAGTAAAATGGATTGTAGCCGACGCAGCTACATTTAAACCAACTGAACAATATGATTTTTGGCACGACAGAGCTGCCTTTCATTTTTTAACCCAAGAACAAGAGATAAATAGTTATGTTGATACCATTAGTCAAAGTATAAAATCAACAGGTGTTTTGGTCATTGGTACATTTTCTGAACAAGGCCCGAAAAAATGTAGTGGTATTGAAATAAAACAATATTCTGAAACTACTTTGACAGAGAAATTACAAAAATTCTTTGAGAAAATTAAGTGCATAACAGTTGACCATCATACACCATTCAATACTATCCAGAATTTTATTTTTTGTAGCTTTAAAAAACTTTCAATATAATATATCATGTTAAAAAAGGCGAACACATAGAAGGTACACCAAACGAACTCAAAGTTTTGTTGGATAAAAACAAGGAGGCTAACACATTCTTTGAAAGCTTATCAAAGTCATATAAGCAAGGTTATAGTGATTGGGTAGGTTCTGCTAAACAGGAAGCCACAAGGCAGGTTAGAGCAGAAAAGGCTATCGTAATGCTTAAAAACAAGCAAAAAACATTAAAGACTTAACCTAATGAATGAAAAACAACGGTAAAATTTATACCTTTGTTGTATAGATGAGAATATTAGCTACCATATTGACCTTTCACATTTTATTTCTCACAGTTTCTCCTGTACTGCCCAATATTTTTATTTCTTCCGAAGAATCAGAATGCACAGAACCCAGTTGTTGTTCAAAAGAAGAATGTTCTGATGATACTTGCCCAACTAATAAAGATTGCGGTATGGCTGTTTGTAATCCTTTTATGGTTTGTTGTAATTGTAACGCATTTGTATCGCAGAAGCAGACCATATTAGCCCCTGTTTCTTTTTCAGACAAAAAGCAATTCTCTATTATTTCAAAAAACGGCTGTGATTATACCGCCGAAGCATGGAATCCTCCAAAAACTGTTTGATTTTCTTAGTATAGTATTGAAATTCAAATTAGTTAAACTTAAAAAAATAAACAAATGAAAAAGATAATTTTAGTGTTGGTAGCTATTGGCTTTGTATCAATGGCTGCTAAAATGCCAACGGCAAACAAAAGCGTTGTAAAAATCGAATCAATCAACGACAAATACAAAGAGTGCATCGCTGCATGCGAGGCTTGTATCAAATCATGCAAAGCCTGTGAAACATCATGTAAAAAAGGGGCTACCTGCACAAAAACATGTACAGCGTGTATTGCATCTTGCGAGAAAGCAGTAAAAGCGATGAAGTCAGATAGCAAAGATGTAAAAGCTATCTGTGCTGAGTGCGCTAAGATGTGTGAGAAATGTGCGACTGAGTGTGCGAAATGCGAAGGTGCGGAAGGGAAAAAATGCGCTGAGCAGTGTAGCAATACAGCCAAGATGTGCAGCCAGATGTAATTAATGATTAGTAATTCATTAATCAAAGAACGCCTCAGAAATGGGGCGTTTTTTTTATATACAGATAAGTGATATGTATTTTTAAAACAAAGAGCTTTTAAATTTAAGCCCTCCGTTTTTTAAATTTAAAAGCACAATTAAACCCGTTTACCTTTAAATTTCCCTGTCATTCTTTTAAAAATTAATGCTTTTAAATACGATTAACCGACGTTAATCGGTTTCTCTTTTAAATTCCAATGCCGTAAACCTCAATACTGGCAAGTATTACAGCCGATTTAAACAAAACAATCTCTTTTAAAATTTCATTTCGAGTATCATTTTGATACTCATAGTAACTCCCTCTATTGTTCACGGTTTTTTTAAACTGGAGCTTTGCAGAAGCAATTTAAAAGCTTTTAAATTTTAAATGATAAGCACCGAACAAGAAGCAATTTTTTTAAAAGGTTTAAAATTTAAAAACCTTGCCATCGGTGGAATAGACGGCGAGAAAAAAAACGCTGGCATTAAATTAAAGTGGTTTCTAAAAGAGAATCATTTAAAAGAAAGCGACCTAACCGACTTTGAAGCCAAGACTGCTAAGGGCTTCCGTATTGTCTATTTAAACCAAGTGTTTTACAATGACGAAGACTTGGTAAACTACCTAAAGACAAAGCCCATTAAAAAACAATTACGTGCTTTCTTCTCCATTTTAAAACAACTCATCATACGTAAAGCGCAAACAAACCTGAAAGATTTTAAAAAAAGGAAAGAAAATTTAAAACAAAAATTAAAACGATGCCGATAATTAAAGTTAATGCCGATAAAATTAAAAGGTTTTTAAAAGAAGCCAGTACACTGGCATACCACCAAGATTTAAGACCGATGGGCGCAATCTTCGTTAAGGATAACAACGAAGTAGTTGTATGCGTGGATAACGAATGCAGCGATAAAAACTTTATTGATTGCTTGGAAGCCTTAGTAAAACAGTATAAAAACGGTTAATAAAAAACTCATGTCAGAAATAAACGTAGAACTGGAAGAACAGGAAAACAATAAAAAGAGCCTTAAATATTTTATTCTTTTCGCCATTAAGCCCGAATTAAAAGATGCCTGCAATTTCATGGCGGTTAAACTGGCTCATATTGTTGCCGACAAAAGACAAGACACTATTAAATCCAATGCTACGGGCATGGATGCAGCGACCAAAAAAGAAATAACCATAGAAGTACCAAACGTTTTAAAACTATCCGAAAACCCTAATTACGAAGATATGTTCTTAGGTTTTTTTATCGGCATGATTAAAGATTTTAAAGAATTGCTCGAAGCAGATTTAAAATTTCAATTTATAGATATAGAGGTTTTAGAGGAAGATGGAAAGACCGTAAAAAAAATAATGGTAGATGGCAAGTTAGTACCTCATATTATTAAAAAGCATCTGAATACCCGCATCCGATTTATACGCACAGACGGCAAGCCCTGCGAGCAAAATTTTAGAAGTGATTTTTAAATTATGGAAGGTGAAACCATAAACCCCAACAATCAGGAAGGAACTACAAAAATTATTTTGCAGTTACCCGCTGCATCGGACATGAACCATAAAAGCAGGGGCGTGCGAAAGGGTACAAAAAGAGGCGGTTATAAAAAAACTACTGAACACATAGAAGAAGCTACCTACGTGAATGACGAAAGCACGCAAAAACTGGATGAGTTTAACAATGAAAACATACAGTATGAAGAAGTGTTTGCAGAACAACCAACGGCAGCAGCTACACAAAATACACAGCCCGCACAACCCGCCCCGCCTGAACCAGAAGTTAAACAGCCCGAAGTGATAAAAGAATTTAAACCTAAGTACAACACCGATTTGTTTAACGGGTTGTTTCTGATTAAAATATTTGATTTCATTTTTCCGCACGTATTAAAAAAAATCTTGGTGCTTTTTGGTGTAAAAAAAGCAAGGCATTTAAAACCCGCAGAATTAAAATTAGATGATGACGAGCGCGGAGATTTTAATGATTTGGCGGACGAAGTAGCCCCTTACATATTTGGTAAGATACCGCCGCCCATACTGCTAACTATTTTCTTCGGTTACACATACAGCCGTAAAACAATGGCAGCCCTCGAAAAATTACCTAACGAATAATAATCATAAAAAATAAAATCATGTATAAAATAACCGTAGAGAAAAATGGTAAAAAGTTTTTAGTTGTTGAGTATTTAACGCTCAATTCCATTAACAAAGAAAAAAAAGCCTTAATCAGAAAATTCAAACTTAAAAGACAAAAAGGTTTTTGGGCTAATCTAAAGAGTGGCAAGGAGTGTATAGAGTTATATACCAATTATTAATTAAACAGGTAACAGCTCCTAAAGAATAGATATGAACGGTAAGAATTTCGTTGTGGTTGCATTAAGGGGCGCAGGTAAAACAACTTGGATAAAGAATTTACTTAACAAATGGCGTGGTCGTAAAAATTATATTTTGGATTACTACTATGAATATTTAAAACACGAAAACAGTTTTACCGCAAAACCCGACAAAGAAATATTTTTAGATTGCATTGATACCGAATCCAGCCACAAAGAAGCCAGTTGCAATATACTTTTTGAAGAAGCAACTTTTTATTTAAGAAACATAGGGCAAACAGACGGGCGAATTATCAGGCAGATAACGGGCGCACATCATACCTGTAACATAAACATTTTTGTTTTTCACTCGTTGCTTGCCGTTCCTTCCGACATTATGCGCTTAATAGATTTTTGGATAATCTTTCAGACCGACGAACAAGAAAAACATAAAGTGCTTAAACACTTTGAGAACTACCCGAAAATCTTAGAAAAATATTTAGACGTACAAAAGAAAACACAAGGCACATCTTTTAACCGTGATAAAAAAACATATCCCGACGAAAGAAGTAAAAAGTTTTTTCACTATCACAGGGTACACGCACGATAAACGTTACATAATATTTCAGTATGAAAAAAACACCCGTAAAGCCTTATACGATTGATGATTTATGCAGGTTATACAGCATTACAAGAGGCGTTTTTTTCGCATGGAGAAAACTATTTATCAAAAAACTTGGAAAGCTGCAAGGCAGAATATACACGCCTGCACAGGTAAAAATTATATTTGACTACGTTGGTTCTCCCGACATAAAACCCTGTACGATTAATGATTTATGCAAGCTGTACGGTGGTATTTCAAGAACGGTATTTTTCTCATGGAGAATACTATTCATTAAGAAACTCGGCAAGCTAACAGGCGGAGTATATATGCCTGCACAGGTAAATATCATATTTGAACACGTCGGATTTCCCGAAGAAACCGAATAAGCCCCACAACCCTTTTGTATCAAGCGTTTTCACGTTGTACAAACACGTTTAAGAGTTTCTTCTCAAACGTTTTTCAATCATTTTAAATGCGTATCAGTTATTAGAAATCATTTTCCGTATGATTTAATGCAAAGTAATTCTTTGTAGTCCGCTTCAATCATTTTCAATGCGTATCTGCTACATCGCCCTACTGGCGTGGGGCAACCTTTGTATCGTATTTAAAAACAAAACTAAAAACTTAAAAAATGATAACCATAGACCACGCCGCAACAGAAGGCAAATTAAAAGTGTACATGATAGGAGTTAGCCAAATCGTGTTGGCGGGCTTACTGCTAACAATTGTGCATATCATATTCAAAAAACAAATCAACGGCTTAGAGCAAGCCATGTCTTAACCCATCAAAAAAATCAAGCTAACAATTAAACCTTTTTTAAAAATAAAAAAATGACAAGTAGCACAGAAAACATACAAAATGCGGTAGCCCTTTTAAGGAATATGCCAACAGGTTTGGAAGCTGAAAAAGTGTACAACAGTTTATCAGCACCCGAACTGCACGCATTAGAAGGCATTGACGATTTGGAAGCCATTATCGGCAAAGACCATGCGGAAGCAATCAAACATAAAGCACACGTAAAAAAATATATTCGTCATGCGAATATCAGTTTGATTATTACCCGCACACTTACAAAAGGTGGTGCGTATTTAACCAACGGTAGCAATCAGCAAATTGCTTTACCTGCACCATGTTTCGGGGTGTTGGAAGATGCAAGTTCGTACACCCGTGTACTGGCTGCATACTTACCCGACGACCAAAGTGTCGGCATAAAAAGTATTACCAACTCATCAGACGGTAAAACCAAGATTTTCACTTTTGAAAATCTGCAAGGGGGGACAACCGACACAATAGAGGAAACCGTCAGCATAGCGCAAGGCGGCGGTAATCCATACCCAAATTTATTGCGTGCTATGCAACACATGAAATTTGACATCATCGCTCCAAAAATGATGATTTCAGATGTGTTGAGAATTAACCAATTCGACCAAGTGTTGAATGTGTATAAAGGTTCACCGTTCACAAACGTTAGTACCGACAGTATTAATCCACAAGAATATAAAGAAGATGTTTTGTCGGATGCTACCATACGCATCTTCCGTAAACTGACTATTTACATTCAACCTGAAAAGGTGTTAGTACCAATGATTGTTGCGCCTACAACACCTCCAGTCGGCACACCGATACTTAACTCGTCATTCTATTCAACATTAGTGTTATCGCTGGGCATAATATCAGAATAAGGAGAACCACGCAGAATAACAACTAATAAAGCCTCTCAAACCGTGAGAGGCTTTTTTTAAAAGCATTTCAAAATTAAAATCATGGCAGCAAAAAAGAAAGGTGGCATAAAAAAATTGTTCGGCAAAATATCACATCCCTTTGATGTTTTATTAGATGTTGCTTTAGCGCCTGGCAAGTTAGCCGTGTTTGCTCCTTTGGCTCCCCTGTTCGGAGTAATGGAATTAGGATTAAAGAAAAAAGGGGCAAAGGTGATGGGTTCTAAATTAGACTATCCCGAAAACTTAGCACGCCAGTTTTACCAAGTAGTTATTTTAAAGAAACCGCCCTTAACGCAAGGTGTTGGTTTAGCAGACAAAGGCAAACACCATTTAGAAAGTGCAGACGATACGACCACAGCAGCAACAGGCGGGGCGGGTGGTGCAGTCATAGACCAAGTTTCCAAATCATTAGGCGGTACGGGCTTAGTAGGAAGTTTAGCAGGTACAGCCCTGCAAATCATACACGGCATTATAAAATTCATTACAGCCAACAAGAAAAAAGTAACGGGGCAACCATTAACGAAAGATGAGCAGGAAGTTTCAGGAGATACACCACCGGACAAAGATATGGCGGCAAGCTCTGATAAAGTACAAGACACGTTAGTTACTGCGGGTGTTGGTAATGTAACAAGCGACGGTACACACGTTGCCGATGTACCTGACTACGGACATGGCTTTGCAGGGTGGCTAAGAAAAATGTTACACACGCCTTTACACAAAGAGAATTTAGAAAGCCTGTTAAACGCATTGGAATCATGTTAGAAATTAAAGAAAAAACAGGTTTTAAAACCAAAAGCCCTTTCCTTTTTATCTGCGAAGATGATATGCCGTTTTACGTGCGTGTGATTGATGAGAAAGGATTACGTTTTAATCTCCCTGCTGGAAATTATGATGTAAAGGTCGGTGAGTTTGAACAATGCGAACCCGTAGATTATCCTTTAATTAAAATTGATGAGCCTTACAATTTTACACCGTTCCCGAAAGCCTTACAATTAGTTTACCGACCAACGCCCGCCAAATGTCAAATAGATACCGATAACGGCATCGTGTATGCAGACCCGATGTTTAAAAAGTTTCCAAAATATACTTGGAAATGGGTGTACGGGCATGAGTTGGGGCACTTCCCGTATCAGGGCAAAGGGATAAAATCAGAAAAGGACTGCGATATTTTTTCGGCAAATCTTCTTCTAATGGAAGGTTTTAATCCATCGCAAATAAGAAGTGCCATTGACTTGGTACTAAGTAACCGCCTGTCCTCTTTGTGCCGCAAATACAACGTATTAGACAACCTCGTAATAATTGAATCATGGACGAAGTAGGCGAAAAAAAACCTTTCAATCTTATCCGTGCTGTAAAAATAACAGTCGTAGTAGCTATTGCAACGGTAGTAGGTGTTCTTATATACAAGCTCACCAAAACGCAAAAAAAATCTAAGGTACTGGATGCGAGTGATGCTTTAGCAGGTAAACCAATAGATACGCAAGGCGTGTTACCTGATGCAACTATTGAAGATGCCTTTATTAAAAAATATTTAGCCTATCAAAAAGGCGGCGGAAAATTAGGCGGTGGGGCTTATGCCATGTCGGTAGATGTACAACCGAATTACAACAACTTAAATGCAAACGTCGATAAAGTATTTGATGCAAAAAGTTCAGTAGCAAGAACCTTCGACCATACCGACCAAGCACTCGGTGTATTCCGTAGCCTGTATTCACAATACGAAGTAAACGCACTAAAGAAAAGATTTAAAATAAATAAAGGCAGGGATTTACTGGAGTATCTGAAAACATTTTTAACCGAAGATGATATGAACTCGCTTAACAGCATTATCAGTTCAAAACCTGCGGCATAAACACTCTAACGAAATAAAAATATGAAAATCTTTATATCACTTATCATACTTGGCTCATTAGCTTTTCTTATCACAAAATTCGGTGCTAAAAAAACTATTGAAGAAATAGAAGATAAAGCAAGCGAAGCAGCAGCAGCCCTAAAATATGCAGCAAGCAGCGACAGTAATAGCAATACAGATAGTCAACCTAAGCAAGTTACCACACAGTTAGAGAAAGACAAAGCCAGTTTAGCCGCTTTACAAAATGATGCAGGCAACAAAGATTTACTAAGACGCATAGGCATTTTGCAAGGGCAAAATAAATGGGGTGTAAAAGATGAAAATGGATTTTATTATTCGGTAGATAGTACGGGCGTTGTGTTTTCGGGAAGCAATAGTACCGACGAATACGATACCATGTTGCAACAACAAACAGACTACAATACGAAAGTTGCTGCACTTACTAAATCCATAACAGGCGAAACACCCGCAGAAAGCAAACCCGTTGACGAAGGCATGGGCGGTGTAAACGGCTTAGAAATTCCATTAGAAATAAAGCTTTTGATTTCTGCCATTAAATCAAAATTCAATTTAGAAAGTGTTGACGAGGACGAAGATAACGGCAACGATAACAGCAACACAGATAACGACGATGCAGATTACCACAGTAATTATAATGGTGGCAATAATGGCGGTAATGATAACGGGGGCGGGGGTGGCGGAAGTAACAATAACAACCCATACCCTTTTGCAAATACCGTTTTACCGTCGGCGGTTGTAACTGCGCCTTTGGCTTCAATAATTCCCACCGGGCAAACATTAGCAAATATTTTAAGTCAGCCTATTACGATGGGTACGTTACATCCAAGAATTAATTTATCGCCTTTCAATATTACGCCAACGCCTACCCCAACACCTGTACCTAATTCTAATCCTGTTGTAGCAAATACGCAAATGAGTAGCGAAAGGCAAGCGCAACCAACAAGCACAAGCCAAAGGCATAGCGGACACCATTACCACAATCATAGAAGACATTAATATGGAAGCGAAAACAAAAAAAACCCTGACAGTATCCTTAGTAGCAGTTGCCGTAACCGTTTTATTGGTTGTTGTACACGCACTTACCACAAAGAAAAAAGCCGCTTTGGAAAGTGCCGACGATGTGGACGATTATGGAACTGGACTAATTGGATCCATCCGTAGACTTTTTAAACACCACCCTAAAAAATCAGCAGGATTAAGCACCGAACAAAAAACAAAAATAGATATGACAGAATCCTTAAAAGCAAACGAAGCGTATTTCAAAATTCTAAACGCATCGGGTGCAGAAACCGCCAATGCAAAAACAATCGTTAAAGAATTGGAGAAAGACGGTGTAACCGATGTGTTTACCATAGCGGGAATTTTAGCCGTAGTATCTAAGGAAAGCAATTTTATTTTAAAACGTGAGAACTTAGATTATACCGCCGCACAACTTGAAAAGGTGTTTAGTGTGCCCACCAGCGATGCTACAAAATTGGCGCATCACCCCGAAGAAATTGCAAACGTAGTTTATATGCCGCCGCACAATACGCAGTTAGGCAACACACAGCCTGACGATGGTTGGCTTTTTCGCGGAGCTGGGTGGAATCAGCTTACAGGTCGTGGAAATGCGGCTAAGGTGGGCGCAAAAATAGGTGTTGATTTAGTAGCTGATTTTGATAAACTAAACGACCCCGTAATTGCTACCGATGCGCTATTAGCATTTTTCAAAGACGGATTAATCGGTTTAAAATCTTCCAACCTAACCAAGATTGACGGCACTAAGGTTAATCACATGGTTTACTACAATAACCCTACTGGAGATATAAACGGCTTTAAAAATGAACTGGATGCCGCCGCCGCTATCTACAATATAAATGCAGGCTTGGGACAAACTGAAAAGTTTTTGCTTGCCGATGTAACGGGCGGCAGGGCTTTAACAATGGCAAGGGCTTCGGGATTTGTGGACTGGATAAAAACAAATACACAAGCCGCTTAATAATCATATACAACTAAAAAACAAAATGCAGAAACTAAAACACATAGTAAAACTAATCGCTTTTGAAACGGCAAAACACATTGTCAATTCAAATCCCTATGACATCGTAAACTTTTTTATAAACCCCTAAACAATAAATAAAATGGCAAAGAAAGCAGCAGCCCGCAAAAGACCTTTAAATAATAAAGGCACAAAAAGACACCCGTCAGGACGACACAGTTTTGATAACACTCCTTTAGCGAAAGAGCTAAAGGCACACAACAAGTATATGCCTCACGGGTATGAGGTAAAAATACACATCGCAAGAAAGAAAAAGTAAACCAATCAGTTAAACCAAAAAACAAAACCAATGAAAAAACACGAAAAGAAAACAGTTAAATTTTTGCTTACACTATTTCTTATAGTGGCTTGCATCGTTACCGTAAGCGCACAAATTGACACATCAGGATTAAACAGTGCAGCGCAAACTGGCTTAGAGGCTGCGGGCGACATTGTTTCCGTAAAGTACCCTTATATACCTCATACAATAGTTGCCTTAGTAGTGGCGGCTATCATGTGGGTAATAAGATACTTTGAGAAAAAAGCTATGGCTAAAACAGCAGCTTTAGCAGCAAAAAAGAGTAACTAATAATAACCTCAAAAAAAAAGAAAAATGACAAACGAATCAAACGAAGTCGAATCAAGCGAAGCACTTGAATTATTAGGTGTTTTGGAAAGTGAAATGCCCGCTATTGAACAGGCAGGAGAAAATTATTTATGTCAGGAGTTACCAATCGTGGTTAAACATTTAACGACCGTTCGCGCAAGCTTACAGTCGAAAGGTGTACACCCGATTAAAGTATGGTTCTTAGGTTGGGGCATCAATTTGTTTAATGCTGCAATCAAAGCGTTAAACTGCCCCGTGCCAACTGTAACACCTGCGGCAGCAACTCCAGCAGCAACCGAAACAACTAAAGCGTAAAGCCATGCTAAAAACCACCCTCATGCAAGAACAGCACTACACCGTCTTATTATTTATATGGGACTGGCTAAAAACTGTTCTTGCTGTACGGGTGGTAAATTTTGTAGGCTCGTTAAGTTTTCCCGCTTACGCACATGAATGGATTTCGTGCCTTATCGGTTTAGCGGCTTTCTATCATATCATGCAAAAAATTATCAAGGAACACAACGCAAACAAAAAGAAAAAAGAAGATGAAAAGTAAAGACTTTAAAAACAAATTAATTGCTGTGTTTATTATGTTCATGGCTTTTGTTATGGGCATGAATGCACAAAACAAAAATTGCTCACCGAGAACTTGTAACCCGTTTCAAAACCCCGACTTATTGCAAATCTATGAAGCGATAAAAGAAGATAGTGCTTACCGTAGTGGCGGCGGGGGCGGTTGTAGAACTTGTTACAACCAAGAAACACAGGATAGTATTAAACGAGCTTTATATTATACCGGTGTAGGTTCGTCCATTGCCAATTTAATTAGTGAAAACAATTCCGTTTTAGATGATATTGTAAACAATACAAATGCAATAGCACATTTTAGGCAATCTTCTTTAGATAGCATAAATAAGAGTCTTTTACAGACAACTATAACACCATCCTACGCTTATATAAAGGGTGGTTCAGGAACTATAAAAGCAGGGGCAAGGTATATTTCTATTTCTAATTTAGGTACTGCCGCAGCAACCGTAAACGGCACTACATTACCCGCAGGGATTACAATAATATTTCCGCCAGTATGGAATACTGTGTTTAGCCAAATGACATATAGCGGGCTATCTACTGTCTTACTAATCCTTCAAAACAGGTAATAGTTTTTCGCCCTTATTACATTCGATAAAAGATCTTAAACCCATTCTATTTTCCCTTCTCTTATGAAAAAATGGCTTTTACATCCTACTTTCCGCCACACTGAAGGTGATATAGTAATGTTACCTTTTTTGGTTATCCTATAATTCCATTGCGGTTTTGCATCCTTAAGAAGATTAAGATATATATCAGCATTGCACCCACATGGGCATTTAAATACTAATGATTCAGGTGTACCTTCATCTACAATAAGGATTTTCTTTTCAGGTATAAGAGCAGGACTATCTTCAACAGTTTCGTATCGAAATTTTGGTGAAGAATAAAATGAATATTTCTTACTAAACCACTTTGCTATGTTACGAAAAAATCTCATACTAATTCTGTCATTCTCAAAAAAGGTTTACAATCGCCTCTGCCAGCCCATTTTTTTGCAATTTCGTCTTGCTCAAAATCATCTTCCCCAACATTTTCTATACAACCTCCACAATAATCCATCATTACTTTGGCGTAACTATCCGGTAAATTATCTTTAAAAGGATGTAATCTATTCAACATTTCATTTATCGCCATACTACTAATTTGCATATTAATACTAATTACTGCTGGACGGTCTACATTTGCATTGTGAACATAGCCTTGTTTTTCACGTTTCGCAAATTCAATAGGATCTTGCCTTAATAAACCATCATCAAATAATCGTTTTGCTGTATAGAGCCCGCGACTTAATAAAGTAGAACAACCAGGCTGAACATAATGTATGCTCGCAAGGATGTTTTTTATTCCTCCGCTCCCATCAGCATCCAAACGTACTCCAATATCAAAATAAGGAACATGATAAAAATTTGTTAGTTGAGATAATAGATGGCGACCATCAACACTATCAACACAACCAAAAATTATATCACATGTAATTAATTCATAAAGAATAGATTTACTATCATAAAGATTTTGGTTATAGGAAATTACTTTAGTCCCTAATTCAATCTTCTCAATAGCTTTTGACAATATTTCAACTTTTGATCTTTTATTATTAGCGTCATCCATTGTCGTATTCAAAATTCTATTCAAATTCTTTTTTTCAACTTTATCTGGATCAATAATTACAAGAGTTCCAACTCCTAGCCGAACAAGCTGTTCTATGGTAGGGCTACCCGTCCCAGAGCACCCAATAACTCCAACTTTTAATTGTTTTAACTTTTCATAAGTACCATTTCCAAAGGCTTGAATAGTTCTCAAGGAAAAGTCATCTTTCACGGTTATATTTTCTTTATTCCATATTTCAATGATATCACCTGCAATTGAAACTTTATCAAATGGATAATTTTTTATTTCATGGGTGAATACGCGTCCGAATATTTTCCCTGTAGGAAGCATGACCGCCGAACCATGAACACCATTGTAATCGCACCATCCAAAAACAGATTTAAAAAATTCATTATCCGATTTATCATCTATTTTAGAAAACTTTGTATATCCAGTAGGATGACTATGAATTTTTAAAATTGCCATGTTATTTTTTTCAGCCTCTTCTAGTAAAGGAATGATTCTATCCGTTTTCCAACTTATAAAATCTTCTGTCCTTTTACATTGATTGTGTGGTATTAATTCTATTTTATGAGTAAGCAAAATGGATAATTCATTTTTTTCATATCTACCACAAAGTAATACTGCAACAGCTTCTTTCCCGTCACCGGGAAAGAGATGCTGTCGTAGTATTTTATAATGCTTACCGGAAATCCTAAGCTGAAACGACATGACTAACACGTTTTTCGAATTCTTGTAATAGCCATACATCAGTCAATGGTATATGCGTACTTAAATTATCAACATCTGGTCTCCATGGATTTGCACCTGTTCTATGCCTTGACCATTGTTGGAATTGCTTTCCGTCCAATTCAATAGGACTAAGCGCTCCTATTGGTTGCCCATCTTTTCTGCTTAAATGAGGGTAAAAGTAAACCATATCCAATTGAGCAGTTGGATATCCTGGTGTCATTCTTACACCTAAAAGAGCATCGGTTACATTATATCCATCAGGTAACGGATACTTATGTATAAAAACCCACAGAGCATTTTGTACGTTTACAGTTTCCCATTGTAATCCTAAACTATTTAAATAAGCCTCATCCTCATCTAACAGAGTGAAGTCCTTACGGACTTCACCTTCTGTTTGATCAAGAGGTAGGGTTTTGAACTTCTCAATTCCGTGTTCTGTAAAACACACAATCTGATCATTTTTAATAGTTACTACTCGACCATCCTTAAACTTCTGGCGAAGTTGAAATCGATCGGGCGGAGTTACTCCGGTAAGTAATAATATTTCCTTACCAGTCATACATTCTTTATGAACCACATGTTTTTCGCGGTCAATAATAATACGGTACTTTCTTCCTTTCGGAGGTGTGTGTCCGTGTTTTACACACCATTCAAGGTCTATGACCTCGTCTTCTAAACTGAAATTTTCCATCTTTTTGTTTTTTTAATGGAATTAATAAAATCCTCCGCTTTTTTCGGATAACGGGAGGGTACAATTACCCAGACATTGGTATTTCCAGGTACATTTGCACAGTTCAGAAAAAACTGCTTAATTTGTAACAGGAAATTATAAAGGGCACATAGGTGATAAGCCTTGTGTGAGAGTCCGCAAAAACTTTAAATCCCTTGAGCCCAACTATCTGTGTCACCAGTTAGTTGGGTTTTGTTTTTTATGTACTATCGGCTATTTGTTTTTTAGTATTCATTTATTTTTTAACTTTAACTGTTGTGGTGTTTTGTACTTTAAGGCTCTCATGTATAAAATTATTCGCAGCTAAAAATTGAGTTACGCCGTGATAGACCTTCTTCTTCTTTTTTGGGTCTTTTATTGTAGCTATTAATACAAAAGGAATACTTAAATCACCTCCTTTATCTTCTATATTAGGTCTGTAGCCCGCTTTCATTTTTAAATACCATTTTTTTGGGGCTTTTAAATGTTTCTTTTTAAAACTTGGTTTTAATTCTTCAAGATTTATAACCCACTTTTTTATCGGCTGAAACTTTCCATGAAAATTTTTTATTAGTCTATGACTTCTAAAAGAATTATTAGCAGATTTTAGTACTGCTTTGCTGTAACAATCAGGATGTAATAAATTTTTTTGCCCTTGGGTACCAATTGGATTTCTTACGGTTTTCTTAGTAAGATCTCGGTTTACTTTTTCATCATAGCTTCCGAAAAAAACATCAATTTGTGATTGACAATATTGTAGGCCTTGACCTTCATCTAAAATAGGAGCAGTAACTAAAGTTAAAGAGACTTGACCGTAGTAATATCCGTTCTCATCAATCATACTTTCAGGAATCGGAAAATCCATTATATTTATAAAACTTCCTTTTTCCATTGTATCTTGGATAATAATTGTTGCCTCGTCAAAATCATCATTTAATATATCATCAATATTTGAAGGCAATCCAAATCCAACGTTTTTAATTTTTTCATCGTGATCCATTGTTATGGCTGCTGGATAATTGGCACTATGAAGAAGCAAAGCTTTTATCAATAACGGATCATATTTTACTTTCGCGCTTAACCCAGCTGCCAATGCAGATATTCTTGGAGTGGAAAAACTTGTTCCGATGACGGTACTTACATTACCGGTAGAGTTTAATACTTTTACACCATTCTGCCTTTCGGTAGTTCCATCAAATCCAGTGTTACCTCCATAATGCACTAATTCTGGTTTTATTATTCCTGAAGGCCCTGGACCTGTCCGTGAAAAAGGTGATGGCCAGTCTTTAAATGAAATATCAGTTTCAGACTTATCTTGTGCAAGCGAGCCAACAACTAAACTTCTGATACTATCTGCTCCTCTAGCAATTCTACTTTTTGCCAAACCTGTTTTATAATTATCACAATTACTTGCTGATTTGACAATTAAAACGCCAGTATCATTCTGTAATTCATCAAGTCCTTTAGCGAAGTCGGAAAAATCAAATTCGTCACTTTGGCTTTTTGAGCCAAGGCTTAAATTCCAAATTTTAATATCTTTATTCTTCGTAACAGCCTCTTTAATATTTTCCAATAATAAATATTCAGTAAAACTGCCTGTCCCGGGAGCTGGATAAACAATTGCTTCCATCAATTTACAACCGTTCGAACCTGTATATTTCACACCTTGTAATTCATCGCCAAATAATATAACGCTTGATACCATAGAGCCATGACGTTTATCAACTTCATCATCAGGGAAGTTGGTGTGGCGACGTACGATTTTCCAATCAGAAAGGTGTACATTGCTTTCAATACCTGTATCTAAAACACCGACAACTGGATAATCAACGTCTTTAAGAGGTTTTGGAAAATCAACTTCCTCACCGCCTTCCACAGAATCAAAAGAAGTATCAAAAATTGGCATATCAGTTACAGAACATATTCCATCAAAAGTTTCAAATTCATTTAACATATCAGTAGTAGCTAGAGCTATCTGATAAATATTTAAACCTTTACTATAATTTAATTTTGTATGTCGTATTTTATTTTTCTTACAAAATTTTTCAAACTCCGTTAATAGCTGTGTATTTGCAGCGGACTCATTGAAATGAAATAGCTTAATCTTAATAGGTTTTCCTATAGTATCAACTTTTATTTCCGGTTTAAAAACTACAGTTTCATCAATCGCGGATATAGCTACGTCAAACTTTGCGATATTATTAATATTCTTTTCAATAGTCTTTAAATCTGATGCAGAATTTATTCTAATAATCAGCTCATTATCTCCAACTAAACCAATAATATTACTGGTTCTATTAGTATTAAAAAGCATATCGATTTCCTTACGATGATCCTTTGAAGATGCTTTTGCTATAAGTTTAACTTTTACGATACTAGGTGAAGATATTTTATTTTTCAATTTTTGATCTAACCTGGCACTAATACTAGAAAATGTTTGACGGAATTGCCTCACCTTTTTATCAAGTTCAGTTTTTGGCAAAAGCCATTTCGGCTTCTTTTTAGGCCCACCTGAAGCTTCATTCTTTAACTGGTCATTGTCTCTTTTCTTAATGAGCCTAAGCGGTAAGTTTTTATTTTCCATGCTACTTTTCGTTTAGATTATTTCGTACTTGACGTATAGAAATTGCTAATTTCTCCGCTATCTGACTTTGAGGGATTCCATTATCGTTTAAATATTTTATTAAATCCTCAATTGTATAACTACCATGAGTATTAAAATCAAAAATATGCACAGCTAAATCTTCAAAATCAATCAATTTCTTTTCTTCAATTAAAGATTGTGTAATCGTTTTATTTACAACAGTTTTAATATCAGCTGGAGTTTTACCTAATAATAAATTAGCGGCTTTTTCAAGTTTCTTTTTATCATCAAGAAAAGATATTTTAAAATTCTTAAAGAATAAAACCAATAATTTTTCAATTTCTTCTTGACTTGGTGGGCTTATTTCAATCACCGTATTAAATCTTCTCCAAATAGCTTTATCCAATAATTCCTGATGATTTGTAGCTGCAATTAAAATATTATTGCTTGCAAAAGCATCTATGTTCTGTAATAAACTATTAATTACTCTTTTAAGTTCGCCTAACTCATGTTGGTCATCTCTTGCTTTTGCAATTGCATCAAACTCATCTAAAAATAAAATGCAAGGTTTGCTATCAGCAAAATCAAATATCTTTCTCACATTTTTTGCTGTATTACCTAACAAAGAGGAAACTATTCCGTCTAACCTTGCAACAACTAGAGGTAGGCCTGTTTTTTCAGAAATATATTGGGCGATTTTTGTTTTCCCCACACCGGGCATACCATATAGTAATAAAGTATTTGATGATGTAACACCATGACTATCTAATAATTTTCTATGTTGAATTGAATTTATAAACCCATTTACTTTAGTATTTAATAATTCAGGTAAAATAATAGAAGTTGTTTCAGTTGGAATAAATACATCTGCAATACCCATTCCACTTTCTTGATCAACAGGAGTGGCTAATAATTCATCCATAGAAACAGTATTCACCATTTTTTGATTAATTAAAGATTGGATGGTTGCAGCCATTTTATCTTCTCCGTCATTAAGTAATTTTTCAGCAAGTAACTTAGCATAACTAAATACCTTCTTTGGATCTTTCTTAAGACCTCCTTCGATTATTTTAATTATTTCGGTATACATATATTTAATTTTTAGTTTCGATACAAATATACGTAATAATGTAATACAAAAACAATAAAACGTAATATTTATTTAAAATAACGTAATATTTACTCGTTATTCGTATTTATTGTATCACTTAATGTAAATAATATACCATTAATGTACTTAATCTTGAATTAATAGATTGGCGTTCAAGTTAACACCGCAGTTCACTTCATCAAAAAAAATACCACCTATTTGAGCCACGCCAGCTATAGGTGCTTTTACTACATATATAAAGATTTTTAGTATTTTCAATAATTCAAATTTTAACAATTTCAAAGAATTGCATGGTTGACAAACTAAATAATATCCCCGAAGAAATATTAAGGCTTGATCACTATACCGATGATGTAAGCATTCTAATTGGAGAAAACGGTAGTGGAAAAAGCACCTTACTAAATAATTTATCTAAATATTTTTTAGAAAGGGATAAGGATGTTGTTGCGATAGCTACATCTATACATGATAAATTTGATAATAACCATAGGAATTTCAAAACGTTGCGAGGGCGTTCCGGTAGACGGCAAGCTAGATCAACCATTAAAAATGCTTTGCAAAATATTGCAGAAAGTGAAATACAAAGGCTGAAAAATGCTTCACAGGCATTGAAGTATGTGGGCTTTGATCCGGTAATAGGTTTTAAACTAGAAGAATTGCA
>Ga0206997_10017_pt1 | contig 24986 bp, 15 predicted proteins | sample Alteio_BWMinCont_3_FD_153478 | JGI IMG/M metagenome (GOLD analysis project Ga0206997, IMG submission 153478) | Enriched cells from forest soil in Barre Woods Harvard Forest LTER site, Petersham, Massachusetts, United States -... | ecosystem: Environmental > Terrestrial > Soil > Temperate forest >...
GAGGTGAACGGCCATGTACTTACCGAGAAGGATCTTATTATAGCCAACCCAAATTGCAGCACTATACAAATGGTAATGGTATTGCAGCCATTGCACCAGAAATACCATATAAAAAGGGTGGTAGTAAGCACCTACCAGAGTGTAACCGGTACTGGCCAGAATGCAGTAGCCGAGCTGCTGGACGAGCGTTGGGAGGCTACGGGTATTAATTCAGTTACCGGGAAGTTGCGTTCTTCCAGTACTTTTAACATGGTACCACCCACAAGGCCGGTGGCGCCGACTACAGCTACGCGCATTGATGAATTTTATAATTTCCGCAAAGCTACAATATGAGCACAATAAACTCAACATGCATTTTGACAATATCTTTACGCTGAAAATCCCGGCCAATGTGACCAGGATCTTTAACTTAAAAGGTAGGGGTAAATATTACCTGATACGGCCAAAATTATACCTCAACCCAACAGATATGTAAGTGTAGGTATCGTTGTGCTTATTGAATGGAATGTTAGGATCATACCCATCCACATAATCACTTTGGCAAAGATTGTACTGGTAGTTCAGATTGGCTACTAAACCTGTTATACCTATTATCCTTGGCAGGTTCACATCTATCCCCACGTTCAATGGCACATTGCCAACAAAAGAGCTACTCTTAATAACACCATGCATGAGCGATTCCTGGTTTAAACCTCCACGTGTACTGGTAGAAATATCGTTGTGTATGATGCCATAACCTGCACCACCATAAACACCACTCAGTATAACCAAAAAGGTAGTAGGTGTAGTGTGTGTTAAAAAGGCTCCCAGGGAAAGACGAACGTTAGCATTAACTGCAGAATAGGCATTTTTTATATAAAAGCCCTCAGTTTTCCTGGTCACATCCAGCCCACCAGTTGTTAAGTTACCATACTGCCCCTGTATGCCTGCACAAAAGTAAGGCGTGATATTATAGTTAACATCGCCCCAGAAAGATGGCTCCTTGGGTTTGCCATAAAAATCGCCGTACAGCTCAGTAATGCCCGCACCAATACCAATACTAAAGGCATGGGCGGTAGGCGGTATATATTTTATCTGGCCAACGGCTAGGAACCTTGTTGCAAGTGCCAGTAAAAGAAGTGATATATATTTAAGTTTCATCTTGGTGATTTTAAGAGGTTAATACTGCCATGTTTTTTTCTTGTAGTCCTTTATCTGTTGTTCCAGACGCATCGACTCTTGAGCCTGCTGCAGGCTGTCAGGCATGTAATCTTTAATACTTAGCTCACCAGGATTAGACTCCTTAACTATTTGACTATAGAAATTGTGCTGGATAAAAATATCATCAAAGCTTACATTATAAATATCACGCTGTGCATCTATGGCCTGCTTAGTAGCAAATACATACCTGCATTGCGGGAAGTACAGCCAAAAGGCGGGTTGTTCACTCACCAGCTCGCCACCCGCTTTTATTTTTATTAGTGGCGCAAGACCTACTATCCGGGTCTCCACTCTCGACCGCTGACGATCAAAAAATATATCTTCCTTTATACGGAATTTGGTTACCGTTTCAGAATTGAAATCGTTGAGCTTCATCACCGCGCCTGTCTGGTTACCGTTTTCATCAAACTGGGGCACCAGCACACTGTCTGTGAGTTTAGACATGGCTTGTGTATAAGTAAGCGGAGCTATAAAAGCATCACCCGTAGGATTTTCCTTTGTGCTGGCTGCATCATACGCAGTCAACTTGCCGTTCTGCAATGCTGCCAATATAATATCCATCAGGCTGGCCCCAGGTGTGGCAAATATCCTGTTCTTGGGGTATTGCAAGTCTATATCTCGCCATATGCGTTTATAAAAGCGCACATTGTTTACGTTAATAGCCGGGAACTGGAATGGCTTGGCCCCTTCAAGTGGATTCTGTTTATAAAAACCATCTATAGGGCGCGTAGTGTCTGCTACAGCTTTAGCCATGCTATCCATGTTCTGGGCATGAAGGCATGTACCTGCAGAAGCAAGCGCAATTGTGAGGAAGGATATTTTAAGTGTATTTTTCATGTCTCTTATCTTTATAATTTTATTCGGCTGTTAGTGTCAGCGGGTCTAGCTGACGCTTCATACCATCGGGCCCGGTTGCAATTATGTTATCAAATATAACTCTTGTGCCAGGTGTAATGCTGCTCATTGCAGACTGCATAGCTCCAGAAAAAACGTTACCGTTTGCCTGCAATACTACTGCTTCTGCACGTGGCTTCACTATAATGAGTGTAAAGCGTTCTATATTGAATTTAGCATCAAAGTCGAAGTTATCCAGCATAGCAAATATCCTGTTCTGAGATTTCATGGCAACCGAACTTAACCTGCCGCCCGATTTACCACCAAATTTAACTTTAGGATCTGGTATGCGCTTAATACGGAATGGTGTAGAGCTCAATACCTGGCTTTTACCACCCACCTCTGTAGATACCACAACATTTGTATTACCCGGGGTGCTTACGTGCACAGAGTATGCTCCCGCAGCGCCAGATATGCTTCCACCACTTAAACTCACCTTCAGGTTTTCTTTGGCAATGCCTGGTGCCGATACAGATATGGGGTTAGCCACACCAATATAGAACACATTCATTTTATCGGCAGAAACTACAGCCGACGGACGGGCTACCTGGTAGCGCTGTTCACCTGTGTTGTATTCTTTTACTGTACCATCTGTTTGATGCACCTTAATTACACCCGACCATGAGAATGAACCCTCTTTACCGGTGCTTACACTATACTCGCCCCTGCCATCCTTTAGTGGCAACTGAGTACCATTTACAAATACATCAGAGCTTGCTTTCGAATCGGAAGCAGTTAAAAATACCTGTGCAGTATAGGGCTGGCCCAGTATTACATAAGAGCTTGGCGCTACGGCAACAGCCGCAAACTGGTCCAGGTTCACTACCGCCTGGTCCATATGTCCCAGTATTTTTCGCACTACATCGTACTCGGTATTCTTTTCATCTGCACGTATCTTGGTAAGTGCGGTTAGAGCAGCTGTCAATGGTATTCCGTCACCAAAATTGCTCTGTTCCCATGTTTTTGAGATGCCGGCCTTTGATGGAGGATCGTCTGCATTCAGGGAAAACGTAAGTCCTGCCTTATCTTGCTCAGACAGCAATGCAAATACTTTAGCCTTGGTATCATTGATCTTCTTTTTCAGTTCTACTCCCCTGCCCTGGTTGATCATCAATCTTGGGGATATATCAATATTGTCTCTTCTCCTTAAATCACCTTCACCATTATACCCGCCTCCTTTTTCTTCCATAAGGCCTTTTATCTCGCCTATGTAGCTATCCAGCTCAGCAAAATATTTACTGGCTTGTTTTGCCTTATCGTATATAGGTCTGGCCCTGTCTGGCTCAGATTTCAATTTTGTGGCCTCAAATGCAGCATACGTATTGTCGGTATTGCTTTGCACATTTTTGGTGGAAGTGACCAGGCTGGCTGTCAGGTACCTGAAAGCATCCAGTACAGATGAGCTGATGTTTGTAGCTATCAGCCCAAGCAGCACCAGGTACAGAATACCTATCATCTTTTGCCGCGGTGTTTCTTTTAAACTCGCCATGTTGATAAGTATATTTTATGCTTTCCTGAATGCCTCTAACTGCGCTTTGTAAACTGCGTTCAGTTCAGAAAGGTTGGAACGTAATTGTTTCAATTCGTTGGTAGTAGATTCAAATTCTTTACTCATACCAATCGCCATTTTAGCCGTACCTAAAGAGTTGAGCTCAGCGAGATTATTATGAAGTACCATCATTTGAGCAGTAGCGCCTTCTACTTCCTGCACCATAGCTTTTGTCATGCCGGCTGTACCTATCTTCGCTATTTCATTTACAGTTTCTACAGTGCGGTTAAATTGTTCAAAACCTTTGTTCAATTTATCTATCGTCTGATGGTTGAGCGACTTAGACAACAATTCATCCAGATCATTATTCTTAGGTTCATGCTTATGTGTCTGCCCTCCCATTCCAGGGATCAAGGAAACATCATCGGTTAGAGACTGGATACCTGAGATAAAGAAGAGGCACGCCTCTACACAAAGGCCCACACCTATCATCCATTCCCCCCCTTCCCAGTGAAGAATTTTAAACATCAAGCCGATAATTACAATACTTGCACCCCAATAAATAAGCGTATTGAGGTTTACTCTAGACGGTTTTTTGTTCTTGCTGCTCATAAAATTATTTGGTGTTTGTTTCTTCAATATTGGTTTTGGTACCTGTATTGGTATTAGTGTTTGTATTGGTATTAGTAGTATTAGCGCCAGTATTGTTTTCGGTGTTTATCACCATTGGTTTATCAGGCTTACTGCTGCGTTTATTATCATACCTTACCCGGCGTGTTTCTACTCTTTTGCCTAATATTTCAGGAGCCGGCATCACACAACGGAAACCGATATAAGAATGGGGAACATCCTGGCTTTCGTAATCGCGAATGTATGGACTAAGAAAACGTGCATTATCTTTCCACGAGCCACCACGCACAACCTTACTTTTCATGAAATTTGATTCTGTGCTATCTGCATCATAAAGCAAAACAGGATTCTGGTCATGCACAAATGCCCATGCTGATTCGTTGTACGCATCCAGCACCCATTCTGCCACATTACCTTCCATGTTATATAAGCCGAAAGCATTTGGCGAATATGATGTTACTGGTACAGTGTAAGAAGAACCATCCTCGGTATAGTCACCCTCGTCTTGCTTGAAGTTTGCAATAAGGCGATTTTTTTTGTCGCGGGGTACTGCTGTACTATCGGCATTATATTGTTCCATTGCTTCCTGGCTGCCTTGGGCGGCGTAAGCCCACTGCGCTTCTGATGGTAAAGTATCTGGCAACTGGAAGTTTCTGATATACTTGCTCTTTTTGGTATGCGAGTGTATGCTGCGCCAGTAAGCAAAGGCACGGGCTTGTTTCCAGGTAACGCCAACTACGGGGTAGTCGTCATAAGCAGGATTAGTAAAATATTCTGCTACCAGTTCATCGGTCTGGGAATTAGGGAAGTCAGTTGCCCATACTTTGGTATCAGGATATACATTGATGCTTTCAGTAACGAAACGATCTTTAGAGTCGCCTGGCTTACCGCGTTTCAGATAGGTAAAAGCAAAACTGTACAACTCCTTGCGTATCTGCCCATGGTCGAACATAGGAGCTATTTTGCTTTGTATATCAGAGTTTTTCGAAGACATAATACCCCTGCCGTGGTGTTTGAACTTATTCCACCGGATGGATCTTGAAGAAGAATCCAGGCTGTTATGGTCAAAATACCGGTCATCCTTTATATATGCGGCAATGGCCACAGAGTCAATTACCCAATTAATGAAATCGCGGTATTGCTTATTGGTCACTTCTGTTTTATCAATATAAAACGAGCTGACGCTGAATTTTTTTACGCTGGACGTTTCACTGTCCGACTGGCCATATTTCACCACAATACTGCCACCGGGTATATATGCCATTCCGGGAGGGGCGGGTATTGTTTTGTAGTTGTATGCCCTTATTGGGGCCACAACTCTGTCTTGGGCATAAGATGACACAAAAAATGTTGCAAAGGCCATTGCAACCAAAATGCTTTTAAAATACATACTCTCTATCAATTTATACTTACCCTAATAATACAGCACAGTATCTAAGATACGCTTTCAAAGATAATTTTAAAAGCCACTTAAAAAACAATGCTTTTATATCTGTAACAAATGGATAACATGCCAATACAACTAACATGTATGCCTATAATAACTAAACAAATACCAATAGGTATTTTATAAAATACCATTTTGCATTAAAAAAACATATCGCACCGGATACCCAAAAACAGCTTTTCACAGATTTAACTGACATAAAAAATTCGAGCCAGTATTTTTTTATGAGGCAAACTTCTGAAATAAAATAACATTTCAAAAGTTATTTCCCCCCTTTTTACGGGGGTAAAAATACCGAACTTTGCACAGTATGAATAAGCTTGCTTCGATTAATAAATATTTTATAAAGTACAAGTGGCATTTATTATCAGGGATCTTCTTTGTCGCCGTATCATGCTTCTTTACTGTCAGACGTCCATTTATTATCCGAAATATAATAGATCACGTGCAGCGCACTATAAGCCAACACAACGTTACTGACATGCATAGTTTGATGCATGAGGTATTTATAGCCGGAATGGAGCTATTAGGTTTAGCATTGCTTAGTGGTTTGTTCATGTTCTTTATGCGACAGACACTTATTGTAATGTCTCGACTAATAGAATATGACCAGAAAACAGAGATATATACTCACTACCAGCAACTGCACACCGGATTTTTCAAAAGCCATTATACCGGTGACCTAATGAACCGTATATCTGAAGACGTATCCCGCGTGCGGATGTACACTGGCCCGTCTGTAATGTATGCGACAAACATGGTAGTGCTCACAATTATGTGCCTATGGAATATGATACGGGTAAACCCAATGCTTACCTTTTATGTGTTCATACCACTTCCTATAATGGCAATAACCATCTATTATGTAAACAGGGTTATCTATAAAAAAAGCAGTAAGATACAGGCTCAACTATCATCGCTCACAACCACTGCACAAGAAACTTATTCGGGTATAAGGGTTATAAAATCTTTTGTACAGGAGAAAAATATGCTGCGCTTCTTCCAAACAAATTCTGAAGAGTACCGGAAAAGCTCCATCAACCTCTCGGTTACAGAAGCGTTTTACTTCCCATCCATGAATTTGTTTATCGGGCTTAGCATGCTGAGTACTGTGCTTATTGGGGGATACTACGTTATTATCGGGCAAATATCGATAGGCAACATTGTTGAGTTTGTACTATACATCAATTTGCTCATGTTCCCCATCTCAAGTATAGGCATGGTGGCAAGCATGGTACAGCGTGCCAGCGCCAGCCAACAGCGCATTGACGAATTCTTAAGCACAACGTCTGAAATAGTAACTCCCGCAGGTGCAGTACAACCCAACATAAAAGGTAACATTGACATAGAAAATGTAACATTCACCTATCCTCATACCGGCATTAAAGCCTTAAAAGATTTTACACTTCATGTTAAAGCCGGGCAAAAAGTAGCACTGATCGGGAAAACGGGATCGGGGAAATCAACAATTGCCCACTTGCTGCTCCGCATGTACGATCCCCAGCAGGGCAATGTGCTGCTAGATAGGACAAATATACGTACCATGCAGCTACAGGAGCTGCGTCGCCAGGTAGCCTATACACCACAGGAAGCCTACCTGTTTTCTGACACCGTATATAATAATATAAAGTTTGGCCGTAATGATGCTACAGACACAGAAGTAAAAGAAGCCGCACGCCTTGCCGATATGGAAAAAGATATAGCCATGCTTGCAAATGGCTACGAAACCATGATAGGTGAGCGGGGAGTAATGCTATCGGGTGGCCAAAAACAAAGGCTGGTACTGGCCAGGGCATTACTAAAAAAGAGCAATGTGCTGATACTGGATGAAACGCTGAGCGCTGTAGATACCCAGACAGAACAAACCATACTAGGCAACCTGCTGGAACACACCAGGAATAAAACCACACTGGTGATCACACATCGCATATTTACCAGCTGGACTTTTGACTCCATAGTAGTAATAGATGATGGCAGGATAGTGGAGCAGGGCACTCATGTCGAGCTGATGGCACTCAATGGCAGGTATGCCAAGCTATATCGCCACCAAACAGAAAGTGCCACCGAAGCAGTATAAACTGCTATTTCTTAAGGAATGTAATGGGGAGTTTTATCACTTTATCCTTCCTGTGTACTACTACTGTAGTTGTGTCACCATAAGAGAATCCACCAAGTGCATCCATATAAGTTTGCATGCCTTGGATATCGTACTTGCCTAGTTGTGTTATAATATCACCCTCCTGTACCCCTGCATTTTTTGCGGGCTTTTCATCGCTAACGCCATCCACACGCACGCCCCCATCGGTATATGCATAGTCTGGCATTATACCCAATGTCACCTTAAAGCTCACCTTGCCAACACTGCTTTGCTTTGTTGGGGTGAACAGCGGTTTAGGATATTTTTCCATAGTGCGCACTATACTATACACATGGTTCAGCACTTGTACTTCACCATTGTAATTTATCTTCTCCGCAACATCTGTGGGCTTATGATAATCTTTATGGGTACCTGTAAAGAAAAATAATACAGGTATCCCTGCATGATAAAAAGAAGAATGATCTGAAGGACCTATGCCTGAACTATCTATAATGTATTTGAAATGTTTAGGTTCGTTGAGCACATTGCCCCATGCCGGCGATGTGCCTACCCCACCTACATACAGCGCATGGGTACTGTCATTCAGCCTGCCTACCATATCCATATTTATCATGTAGGCTACATTAGTGCTATCTGCACAGTCATCTTTTATAAATGCCTTTGACCCTAGCAGGCCAAGTTCTTCACCAGAAAAATTAACGAACAGGTAATTGTATTTGTGTAGTTTATGTTTCTTTATCCACCCGGCTATTTGCAAAAGCGCTGCTGTGCCACTTGCATTATCGTCAGCACCGTGATGTATCAGCTTTTCCTTGCCGGTGTAAAGGCTATTACCATCTTCACCCAAGCCAAGATGATCATAGTGAGCTCCGATCACAACCGTGTAGCGCGCATTATTATTTATATATGCTGCTATGTTTGTGCCCATGCGCTCAGATCGGTTTACCGCTATATTAATATCTACTTTTACACTTTTATCAGTGCTGTCTGTGGTCAAAGTATCGGCTACATATTTATGATATGCCTGGTAAGAGATGAAAGCCACAGGAATATTCACTTTGTCATATTCAGACATCTCATTAAAGTAGGGTTGGTAGCGCGATCCATAACTGTCATAGAACAGTATGGCAGGTGCACCATGCTCTGCAGCTTCTTTACTATGCTTGTACATGGCCCTTTCCCAATCAAAATGAGGATCTTCTGCTTCTGCCTTGTCAGCATAGAGGCTTATCATCCAAGGCAGACCGGATTCCATAACATTAGGCAAGCAATCACCTGAAACATGGCCTGCCCCAGTAAAAGGCAAAGGAAAAGCCTCTTCATTTAGTTGAAGCGTGTAACCACTAATACTTATTGCAGATGCTGTAGAGACCTCCTTACCATGTGTAAAATAAAAGGGGTACCTATACTGCCCCATAAACGGACCTATATCCATTTGCCGGTAGCGATCCTCTATATAATCGGCAGCCCTTCGCTCACCCTCAGTAGCTGTACGTCGCCCCTGTAGTTCATCGCTAGCCAGGAATGTTATATCCTTGCGTATCTGTGCCGCTGCCTGCAGGTCTTTTTTAGACTGTGCATTTACTTGCAAAGCCGGCACGGCCAAAACAAGAATAAAAAGAAATGGCAACGGCTTCATGGTAAGATATTGGCTACAAAAATACACTTCATTATCACTTCACGTAATAATTCATGCTTATTTCTTAGAATGGAATCGCACTAATTATGTAGCACAAAAATGCCCCGCTGTTCAGCGGGGCACCAGAAGACTAATTCAAATACTATTGTCCTATAAGTATTGGTTCAAGTGTACCATTAGGGGTTACAAGTAACAAACTTGCTTGTTCCGGTATGGCATCCTGTCCGTTGGTAGGTATTGTTATATCGTCTGTGGTAATATCTTTCAGTTTAGGCAATTGTGCTGCTGAGTTGATACCGATGTAATCCATAAAGTTTTTAGACGTAGCATACACCAGGGGTTTACCTACAACATCTTCGTTACGGCCAGTTATCATGATCAGCTCCTTTTCAAGCAGCTTCTGTATAGAGTAGTCGGCACTAACACCACGTATATACTCAATTTCGCTTTTGGTTACCGGCTGTTTGTAGGCAATAATAGCCAGTGTTTCCATAGCCGCTGTAGATAATTTCTTGATGTGTTTATCTCCATTAAGCTGCAAAACAGTTTTATGGTATGCTTTCTTGGTCAGAAACTGAAAACCACCGCCGGTTTCCTTCAACTGAAAGGGATAATACGGTTCATCGTATTTTTCGCGGATAGCATCTATGCAATTAGAAATACGACCGGCATCAACAGGCATCTCAAATGCCTGTCCCATGATCTCAGTGATCTCCATCTGGGTAAGCGGACGTTCACTTGAAAAAATCAGGGCCTCAATATGCGGCATCAGTTGTTCGATATCCATACTCATACTTTTTTCTCTTCACTATCGAAAGTAACACACCCAAATAAATAACTAAAAGAAAGAAATGCACAGGATGTGGGTAAAACAAACAGCAACCTATTAAAACCAACTAATAGCAATGGTTGCCTTTTATGACATGCAAAGATACCAAATGTATGCTTGCACTATTTAGTCTTATTGTTAAAAAAATCGTCTGTTAAGCCTGTATTTATACCATACTTCAGGTAGGTGATCTGTATTGTACCTTTTGAGGATTTTTTTATACCGTTGCTTTTTATAGCACTATTAATATAAGGCCAGCAAGCATGTGTATTGCAGTGCTTTTCCCTGCACCATTCTGCCCCAGGAAACCATATACATCGCCCTTATTAACGGAAAATGACAGGTCGTTTACAACTTTAAAGTCTTTAAAGGGTTTATTGAGGTTCTTGGTTTCAATTACGGGAGCCATCAGCTAAGTAAACAAATAGCAGCCTCCTTAGTTCAATAAAAAGCCGGGCAGCTAAAAATATTAGTTATAAATAAGTACTGACTGTAACCTTAATACATTAAACAGCTCTTTACGCACCTGGTAATTCAGCCTAAACAACATTTGAGTATCTGTAAGCACTTTCAGGCGTCCATTTACCATTTTAAAGTTGATGGCTACTTGCTGTTCTTCAATATCTACTTTATTTTTCTCTATCACATCTTCCCATACATGAAACAGCACCATGTCGCTGACAAGGCTGTTAAAGGTATCTCTCTCAACTAAGTTACCATCTATTTTGTAAGTAATTTTCATGGCGGTGGTGGTTTATAATCACTCCAAAAGTAGCGTAATTGGACAAGGGCATAAAATATCTTTATGTAAACAATCTTAAGTTTACATATTCTTAACTCAATTTTATTGTTTTGCTGCATAAAAAAAGCTGGCCATAAGGCCAGCTTCGTATCCACATTTGAGTTATAAAAATATTGAACTATTTTTTCTTATACTTGCTTATAAGCTCTGCTACTGAAGACCTCCTGAGGAAATCTACATTCAGCGCAGTAAAGAGTTTCACCTTTACGGGAGCTTCTTTAAGGCCTTTCTCCAGTTGCAGCATAGCCTCTTTTGTTTTACCCAGCTCAAACAAAATTGCGGCATGGTAATAGTAAAAATCCGGTTTGTCGCCACAATGATCGCGCGCCACTTCAAGCTGCGTTAGCGCTTCATCGTAGTACATAGCCAGGTATAAGCCGCGTATAAGCGCTACCCAGGTGCTTTTATTACCTGGTTTCAGGCGTACCGCATTCAGATAACACACCAACGCTTCGCTTTTTACGTCCATCTCCATCAGGCAGTTCCCAATGGCCATGCAATAAGAGGCATTCTCTTTATTCAGGTGCAATGCTACCGAGTACGATTTCACTGCCTTTTCCCATTGTTTCTCACGGGCGTAAGTTTCTCCTATCTTATAGAAGATACCATCATCCTGCGGACTAAGCTGAGAGGCCTGTCGGTAGTAGTAGCGTGCCCGGGAGAAATTTTTCTTCTTTTCCCAGCAAAAAGCCATGGCTTCAAATATTACATCTTCGGCCTTAGCTATCTCCAGGTGCTTTTCCAGCACTTCCAGCGCTTTTTCGTACCACTTAAGGCGCATGTAGGCATCAGCCATGTTACGGTAAGCAAATTCAAACTTCTCGTCTATGGCAACACAGTATTCATAGGCATCAATAGCCTTTTCATACATTTTAAGCCCCTGGTAAGCAGCGCCCATGTTGAACCATGCCAAAGAGTTGTATGGATCAGCATCGGTAATTTTTGTATGTAATTCTACGCTTTCGCTCAGCTTATCTGTAAACTCGGCCCAAAAGCATATTTTTTGCAAGGCCTCTTCATTGCGCTTATCCAGCGCTATCACGCGTTGCAGCGTATCATACACGGCTTCAAACTCTTCTGCCTCATCATATACATCAGATAGTTCAAGCAGTATCTCTACCCTGTCTTTCTTTTCAAAAAGTTCAACATTCTGCTCCAGCCATTGTGCTGCCTGGTCGTACTTAAACTGGCCTAGGAAGATATCGGATTTAAGCAGTACCGCATCCAGGTTCTTCTGGTCGTACTGTTCCATTTCTTCAAGCGCCATAAGGGCCTGGCCGTATTTTTGTGCCTGGGTAAGTATTTCGGCCCTGAACAATAAGACCGACGCTGAGAAAGGATAATATGTGCGGGCAATATCGCAGGCCAGTAGCGCCTGTTCTTCGTTGCCATTTTGAAAATAGTATTGTATAACCCGCTCAAACTCTTCTTCATCCATCATGCTGGCAGATTCCGCCTGCTTCACCATTTCGTACTTCTGCAGCAACTCGTCTATTGAACCCCATTCTTCATCTGAAAAATCGTCATCAAACATATGCTATAGGTTTGTTATCAAAATTAACTAAAAAACGGTGCCATTCCATGGCCCTTTTGTTATGGTAGTGTAAAAATGCACAGGTTATCCACATATTATTTAATGCAGAAAATGTAGCCCATAATACATTTTTACGAAGTATGTATCAGGAAAATAAACGCTTGTTTTACTGATTGGCATAGGTACTTTCCGCGTTACTTCCTCGGCTTTCATTCCATACCCTGTCAAGTGCTGTAACTACATAGGTGCATTTCTTATGCTTATTGGCATCAAGGTCAAGGTACTCCGGCAGCGATTGAATGCTGAGTAACCTGTCAGCGCGTTCCAGGTCAACCTTTTCATCATTCAGGAAGCGGTAGACTGCGTATCTCAATGGCTCCCTTGTTGGGTTGGTCACCTGCCATTGCAACAACGTACCTTCTACTGATGGTATAGCCTTAAGATATGGCGCAGAAGGGGGTATGCTGTCCAGCCACTTCATACGTGGAGGCATAGCCGGATAACGGTTAAAATTGTGTAGGCTGTCGCTGATGGCTGGCAATTTATCAAAACACGATGCGCTGTAAAATGCATAACCTGATAATGGGGTTGTATTGCGTATTTCACGCACCTGCGACATCAGCTCGTGCGTGCCTGTCCATGCGCCGCTGCCGCCTACCATGCGGTACAGGCCCAGACCGTAATACACTTGCCTGCCGTAACTATGCTGCTGCCACCAGGGCAATAATACGCCAAACGGCGCCGCATGGCTGCTGTGTTCCCAATACAATTGCGGCAACAGGTAATCTATCCAGCCTTTTCTCATCCACAACAAAACATCTGCATACAGGTCATCAAAATCTGTTTGGCCTCCCCGTGTTGCCGATCCTTCAGGGTCTTTTGATGCATTGCGCCATATACCAAACGGGCTAATACCCAGCTTAACATATGATTTTATATCTTTTATATTGGTATTAAGTAACGATATGAATTGGCTCACATTGGTGCGGCGCCAATCGTCCTTATCGCCCCCTTGTCCAAATTGAGCATAACTACGGTAATCACCAAATTGCTGGCCTGCTATACGGTAGGGATAAAAATAATCGTCCAGGTGCACTGCGTCTATATCATACCTTTTCACCACATCGGTGATCACCTTTATTACATATTCACGCGCTTCAGTGTATCCCGGATCTATATAAGATTTGCCACCATAACTAATGATCCATTCAGGGTGGGTGTAAGTAACATGTTTGGGGGGATTAGGATTCTTATGGCTATCTACCAGCGCCCTGAATGGGTTGAACCATGCATGAAACTCCATGTTTCTTTTGTGTGCTTCCGCTATCATAAAAGTCAGCGGATCGTAATAAGGAAATGGTGGCTGCCCTTGTCGGCCCGTAAGGTAATGGCACCAAGGCTCTATAGATGAAGCATAAAGTGCATCGCTGGATGGGCGTATCTGCACTATTACGGCATTGCAGCCTACTTGTTTCAATTGGTCCAGACGGCGCACGAACTGCTCTTGCTGCTCTATAGATGGCAAACCCGGCTTGGATGGCCAATCTATATTGGCCACTGTAGCAATCCATGCTGCCCTGAACTCACGCTTTGATGGTTGGGCATGGATTGTAGTAGCACAAGCGAGCAATATGAGTATGACAGAAATTATCTTATTCATCAGGTATAGCAGAATGACAAAAAAGGCTAATCCATTTACAGATTAGCCTTGTAAATTAAATATATAAAAATTATTCTTCGGTCTTTTTCTTTTTAGCTGTTTTTTTGGGCTTTGCTTCTTCACCTTCAGCAACTTCTGCTTCTACCACAGCTTTCTTGGCCTTCTTAGGTTTGGCAGCAGGTTTTTCTTCTTCAGCAACTACAGCTGCAGGCTCTACATGGGCAGTTTCAACCTTTGCTTCAGTAGCTGGTTCCTGTGCTTCTTCAGTTTCAGGCTCCTCTTCTTTAAACACAAGCAGATCATTTGCCTTAAGTAAGTCGTACCATTTGAGCATTTTCTTCATATCGCTCACATAGACTCTTACTTCGTCAAACTCAGGGAAGATGGTTTTGAAATAATTTCTGATACCCTTATCATCCGTTTTAGGATCTATAACAGGTATAGTATTTTCATGTTCCACCATTTTCTTAAATACGTGGTGCAGGCGCACATTCTCAGCTATAGTATATACTTCTATACTCTCAAGCGGGGTAACATTGTGCAAGCGTGCTGATATAAACCGGGTAGATCTATCTGCCAGGCTTTTAACAATAGCACCATCGCTTTTAGTTGACAACAACTGAAAAAGACCAGGCAATCCGGTAACTGCTACAATTTCTCTGTATTCCATACATTTACTTCAAGGGCGACAAAAATAAAGTTTTTAAAAGAATTTGCTCCTTAAACCCTATATTTCTTTATAGTGAATGTGTTTTGCCAGTTACCTAATGAGTGTCACATTACCTTCCAGCACTATTTCATGGTCACCTTTATTGCCACAAAGGGCTTTTACATAATAAAAATAAGTGCCCAGGTCTTGGGGTACACCATTATATTTACCGTCCCAACCCTTGTCTATGTATATAGTATTATACACTCTCTGGCCAAAACGGTTGTACACTGAAAAATTCTCCAGTTTCAGATCACCTTTAAACACTATCCTGAATATATCATCCCTTCCATCACCATTAGGGGTAAAGGCATTTGGCAGATAAGGTTTGCAGCAATCATCGTAGGTTACTGCAGTAATAGCAGAGTCGGTACACGCATTGGCATCCGTTACCCAAACCACATAATTACCATTTGCCATACCGGTCAATAAACTATCTGTGTTTGCAGGAGTAGTATTCCATAAATACGTATAAGGCACTGTACCACCCGTAACGTTTGCCGTTACTGCTCCCATATTTTCATATCCTACGCATTCATTGGGCGATACAGTAGTAACTATATGCAATGAATCAGGCTGTATAAGGTTCACCACAGTATCCTTTTTACATTGCATGCTGTCTGTTATAAATATAGTATAATCGCCAGCCTTGACACTATCAAAAATCCCCATTTTTAAACTATTGCCATAAGCATCCAGCCTATAAGACAACGGTTGCACACCTCCTGTTGCTGTAACATCGATCTGCCCTGTACGGGTACCATAGCAAGCAACATTGCGCACAGTAACACCATCTATAATAATATGCGGATAACCCGTAAATGTAATGGCTGTATCATAAGCGCAATTGTTACCATCCTGCACATAAAAAGTATCTATTCCTTCCCCAAGTTTATACCATGCATGTTGCGTACCATATGCAGCGCCATTCATGTTATAGATATAAGGCGACGTGCCCCCCATGCCATCCAATTTTATTGATCCATCTTTATACCCCTCGCAAGTAGGATTATACAATGAATCCACTTTTAACGCGAGTTTTGGTGGTTGGGTAATCGTTATAGCCGAATCTGCCATACAACCATTATTATCCTTAACCATCACCAATTGATGTCCTGCACGTAGTTTCATCAGTGTATCGCTTGTGTGATAACCGAGGCTATCTGCAGCATAAGTATAAGGGCTTGCCCCCCCACCTGCGTAAACAATGATCTGACCCGTTGTATCCCCATAACATTTAACCTTCGCTATAGTAAGCCCCAGTACTTTTAGAGGCGATGGCTGCGGAATAACAATGGCTATACTTTGGGTACAACCGTTAGTATCCTTTACATAAATGGTATCATTACCCGCAGATAATGTGTGAAATGAATCGAGTGTTGAATAACCACCGCTATTCAACTTATAGGTATAACCGGGCGTGCCGCCACTAATCCCTACTATAACATGACCGTCGCTGTACCCGTAGCAAGAAGGCGGGGTGACAACAGGCAACACTGATATTAATGCCGGCTGCGCAACAGTTATAGTGGTGTCATCTATACAGCCATTGCCATCTTTAATATGCACCACATAGGTGCCGGCAGCAATATTGTTAAAGGTGTCAGCGGTGCTGTAGCTTCCTGTGGTAAATGCATAAGTGTATGGCAGTTTACCACCTGCACCATTAACAACAATGGCCCCGTTACTCTGACTATAACATAAGGGCTCTGTAATGGTAAAGTTGCCTGTAACTATTATTGAATCGGTGATTGTAATACTTACCGATTGCACACACCCATTGGCATCCTTTACATGCATAGTATAAATGCCACCCGGTAACGATGTAAAACTACCCGAAGGCGTATAAACCCCGCTACCATTACTGTAGGTGTATGAGGGTGTACCGCCTGCACCAGCCAGGGTGATTGCACCATTAGCCAGTGTATGACAAATGGAATTTTTTATGCTGAAACCAATAGATATTGCAGATGGCTCTGTTAGTGTCATGGTTGTATCTTTTGTACACCCATTTGCATCTTTTATATGCACGGCATAACTACCTGCTACCAGCCCACCCAATACATTAGAAGTAGAAAAAGCACCGGCATTAACAGCATAAGTATATGGTGTTGTACCGCCTGTTGGATTGACTGTAAAAGAACCATCGCTGCCACCATTGCAGCTTACATTATGTATTGATACCGAGCTTATTGCCAATGGATTGGGCTGTGTAACAGTTATGGTATTCTGTACCACACAGCTATGCTGGTCTGTAACCTGTACTATATACTGGCCTGCCGCCAACGGAGAAAAACTGTTTCCAGCCTGTGGCACACCATTCAGTGTATAGCTATATGTTGGTGTACCACCTGTTGTATTGGCCACTATACTACCATTAGTGTTGCCATAGCATGTAACATTTGTAATTGTTGGAGTAATAACTATTTGGCTGGGCTGTATCAGGGCGACAGAAGTATCAAAATAACATTGGTTTACATCGCGCACCTGTAAGTTATATGTACCTGCGGTAAGATTGCTGAAAGTACCCGATGAGGTATAAGAACCACTATTTATAGCATAATTATAAGGGGCACCAAAGCCACCTGCAGGGGTAATATTAATTACACCCGAGCTGCCCCCATAACAAAGCACATTTGTAAGTGTTAAGGCAGCGCTTACCGACAGCGAATCTACAAGAGTAATTGTGGTATCATTGATACAGCCATTTGCATTCTTAACATGCACAGTATAAGTTCCACTATTAAGATTAGTAAAAGTTGCAGCACTGCTGTAAGCGCCAGTCCCTATCGCATAGGTGTATGGCGGCACACTGTTGTATCCTGAAACAGAGATGATGCCATTACTGTAAAAATTACACCATGGGTTGGCAATACCTGTCTGAAAATATGTATGAAGTGCATCCGGCACGGTAACGGCCGTATCTTTTACACATAGATTAGCGTCCTTTACATGCAAAGTATATCCACCTGAACTAAGGTTTGAAAATGTGCTGGCAGTGGAATACGTTCCTGTACCTATTGAATAAGTGTATGGCGAAACACCACCTGTAGCCGTTATAGAAAGACTACCATCATTACCACCAGAACATGTTGGTGCATTTGCACTAACAGTAGGTGTTATAACAATAGGAGGGACTATAGTAACCACAGTATCTGCACTGCAATTGTTCCCATTAAGCACACGTATAGTATAGGTACCGGGAGATAAGCTATCAGTGAGTATCCCTGTAATATTTGAATTGGTTTGTAATACGTTCCCGGCCTGTATCACTTCTATAGTATAAGGACTAGTTGGGCCGCCCGGAGTAACATGGAAAACTGCTTTCTTTGTACAGGTAGCAGCAGATATTAACGTGAATGTATTTGTCGGAACTGCTAATATATTAACAGTATAGGCTATGGTCTGTGTACTGGAGAGCGGGCAAGCATCATCTTTAAAAGTGAGGTAGAAAATATAAGTGCCAACCGCTACACCAGTAGTGTTCCAGGAAAAGAGCCCTTGTGGTGCCGTAGTTCCATTTCCTGTTACTGCAAAAGTTGCACCTGCAGGCAGGCCTGCAGAGGTCACTGTGATATTGGCAGTTGTATTAGAATCTGTTGGGTTAATATGAAATGTAAACAAACCTGCTGAACCACACGCATTCAAATGTGTATTATCAACGGTAACAACCCCCGTGCCGGTAGTGCTGATGTTTGTAATATTACCTGTAGGCGGAGGGTTATTACAAGACAATACTACAAATGTCATTTCACGTTGGCTGGTACCGACCAACACACCATTCCTGTACTCCGATACGGTATATACTACCAGCGCACGCTGCAAAGCATTGGGGATAAAAGATAATTGCCCGCTTACCGAATTAAAAGAAAAAGAACCGGCAGCTACGGCCAGCGGAGATGTTGCTGAATAACCAGGATTATAGGTTACATAAGCGCCAGAAGGCACAATTCCGGGCACCAATGCAAAAGACAAACTATCACCATTAGGATCCACAGCTCCCGGATTAAAGTTAGCCGGCTTGTTGATACAGAAGAAAGGAGTAGGAATAGTAGTGTAAACCGAAGAGGAATTAGATGCAGAAGTATTGTTAAGGGTCGCATCCAACGATACGATACTACCCCCAGCAATATTAGTTATAGTACTGCTACGCCCTGCTTGCGTTCCGGTACCCATATTACCATCATAATGAAACCGCCAGTTTGCCGAAGTGCTGGGCAATGTCACTGTAAGCGAATATGTAAATTTTCTTACTCCCGGGGTAGTGCTATTTAAATTAGAACACTGGGTATTGTTAGTCTGGCTGGCGCAAACAGGAGTTACTTCTGCGCCCTCAGGGTTTATGGGATTCAGATTTACCGTCCGTACAGGACTTACCCCACCATTATATATTTCAACTTCAGGCGTAGAATTGTATAGCGTATTTAATGCCTGTGGCGATGAACAATCGCCATAAACAGCCATTTCAATTGTGTATGTGTTTCCACTTACCCATGTATAGTATAGATCTACCCCAAATATATGTGTTGCAAATGCATTTATGCCTGAAAGCATAATTATAATGAACACTATCAAATACCGACAATAGGAGGTGAATAGTCTTTTCATACTTGATAAAGATGTAACAAAACAGACACAGTAATTGTTAAAAATGTTGGTGCTTTTAAAAATTTTCTAGATGGAACACTTGAATTGCAGCAAAATACACATATTATTATATATAATTCAGTTGCACCCTCTCTTTACAAAGTTATAAAAATTAATACGTTACCACTTAAAAAAGAGGTATAAAGCTAAAATGTGTAAGCAATGGAGAAATTTAAAATATTTGGCTTGTAAAATTATTGTCTCAATCTAATTATTTGGCAATATTTTAACGTTCAGTTTTTTTGTATTAAATTGCTGTATATACACCTATCAAATGCCAGTTATTATTAATACCTTACTCCCTGCCCACCTCATTTACCATGGTTCTCCATGCACTATAGCAGTACTTAAAGTGGCTATATCCTCTTTAGAATATATTCTAATTCATTCTAACGACAACAATTTATACTGCTGCCAATGTGTAACAGCAAACCATATCTAAAACAGATAAACACCTTTCGTATGAAAAAAAATACTTTTTACAAACAAATATTAACGCTCGTTTGTATTACCCTTTGTCCCTTAGTAACTTACGCACAGGCAGACATACATTTTTCGCAGTTTTATGAAACCTCAATACTACGCAACCCTGCTCTTACGGGCGTTTTTTCTGAAGACTATAAATTCTCGGCCGTTTACCGCAATCAATGGAGCAGTATCACTAACCCTTTTGAAACAGCGCTTGTCAGCGCCGAATCAAAAATAAAGATAGGGCATGGTGAACAGAACGACTTTTTCAGTTATGGTGCGTTGGTCTATTATGACAAGGCCGGCAGCATAGACAGCAGGATAATTGGCGCATACCCCGCTATAAATTACAGCAAAGCATTTGGCGATGCACATAATTCATACCTGTCTGCAGGTTTTACAGGAGGTATCATACAGCATAGTTTCGATCCTTCTAAGGCTACATTCAATAATCAATACCAAAATAATGTGTTCAGTGCAAGCAATCCCACTGGCGAAAATCTGCCCAACCCAAAGCTTACGTTGTACGATGTTGGAGCAGGTCTTAACTTTAATAGCAGCAGTGGGGAATACAATAGTGTCACCTATATGCTAGGTGTTTCCGGGTATCATTTTACCCAACCCAACAATTCTTACTACAAAAGCCCAAATATAAACCTCAACATGCGGTTTAATGTAAACATGGCGCTTAGCGGCCATTTTAACGAATCTTACTCCTACCAGCTACAGGGTAATTTTGCGTTGCAGGGGGCATACTACGAGGCTATAGCAGGGGGGCTTGTTGGTTGGAACAGGATAAACGAAAACGACCTTGACCCTGAATTCGCAATATACGCTGGTGCTTTTTACAGGTATGGGGATGCGGTAATACCAACATTTAAATTGAGATTCAAAAACCTGGCGTTCGGCCTCAGTTACGATGTAAACGTATCCGGACTGAACACAGCTAGCAGTTATCGTGGAGGTTACGAAATAAGTCTTATCAAAACGGGACACTTCTTCGATAAAAACTCAACTAATGGCAAGCCATTGTGCCCCAATTTTTATTAACCATTCTTTATACTGCATAACATGCGTAATAAAAGTTTGGCAAAGGGTGGTCTCTGCCTGAGGACAGTATTCTTTATACTATGCAGCCTGTGCATACAGCAAGCATGGGGTCAGGTTGTTGCCAGCTTTACCGCCAGCACTACAAGCGGCTGCGCACCTTTGGTAGTTAACTTTACCAATACCTCAACCGGGGCTACATCTTATTCCTGGAACCTGGGCAATACCAATACTTCCTTCCTGCAAAATGCATCTACCAGCTATCCCACCCCAGGCACTTATACGGTAACACTTACAGCAACTGGCAGTAGCGGCAGCAATACGACAACCTTACAAATAGTAGTAAATCCTCCACCGGTAATATCATTTTCCGCAACCGATACACAAGTATGTAAAGGCGTGCCGGTAACATTTAATAACACAACCAACCTTGTCGCCACGGGTACCGGCACTTACAGCTGGAATTTTGGTGATGGCAATACCTCAACAGCTCAAAACCCTTCTCACCCTTTCGTAACACCGGGCTACTACAGCATAACCCAGACGGCTACTAACAGCAATGGGTGCACAGCCTCTCTGGTCAGCGCCAATTACATTCATGTACTTGCAGGGCCAACAGCCCTGTTCGCAACCAGCAACACCGCTTTTTGCAGACCTCCGGCACAGGTTACGTTTACAGATGCATCAACAGGCAGCGCACCACTCAGCTATGCGTGGAACTTTGGAGACTTCTTCACCTCACCATCAGCTTCACCAACACATAGCTATTCAACTACCGGCAGTTTTACAGTGAAGGAAGTGGTAACCGACAGCTATGGCTGCAAAGACAGTATGGTGGTACCGAACGATGTAACCGTGCAGAACATTGTAGCAACTATGAATGTGCCCGACACTGCGTGCGAAAACCAAACCCTGCTATTCCAAAATACATCTATCGGCCCAGGCGTAACAAGCGTATGGTATTTCGGCGACGGATCAAGCAGTACCAATACTAATGTCTTACATACTTATTATGCAGGTGGTTCTTTTACAGTAAAACTTATAGCATCGGCGGGCGGCTGCACAGATAGCGCTACAAAAGTGATCTACGTAAGGTCCGCACCCGCTATCACTATTACCCACACACCTGCTCATCCTTGCCCTGCACCGGTAAATGTGCAGTTATCTTCAAACGCCCCCTCGGGTACCACATTTCTTTGGAGCTTGGGCGATGGTACAACATCTAACCTTGCAAACCCATCTATTACTTACAATAAAGATTCCACCTTTCCAGTTTCTTTATCGGCAACAGTAAACGGCTGTACTTATGTATTGTCGGACACAATAATCATCTATCACCTTATTATTCACGCAGATTCACCCTTCGTTGCAGCAGGATGCTCGAATACCCCTTTCCCTTTCTTACTTAATGCCTACGACAATCCCCCATTTACCTCACCTTACCCTTACCCACCTGTGTCGTACACCACCAATTATGGTGATGGCAGCGCTGTTTCTACCCAGCACCTCTCCCACCATGCATATACTAACCCTGGGCAATACAATGCAATAATGACACTCACTACAGTAAATGGCTGTACAATGGCCGACACTGTAAATGTCTTCATTGGCCAAAAACCTATACTCGACTCTGTTACTTTAACCCCCAGAACCGTATGCCGAAGAGATACAGTATATATTCAAACATACGCACACGGACAGCAACCATTAAACTATACTTACTCCTATATTACAACACTTGCTGGTAGTGAAGAAACCGGACTAAATGACACCTTGATTAAACATGTGTTTGCTTCTTCCGGGCCATGGCAGGTGGTGGTTAAAGTATCTAATTATGGTTGCCCTTCCGACTCCGACACTTTTAATGTCACAGTAAATTCGCCTTCAACCTCAATACTAGCCAATAATAGTTGCAGACAACCCCTTAGTGTTTCCTTCAATAATAATTCCATTGGTGTTACATCTTCAGAGTGGTACTTTGGCGATGGTGATTCTTCCTCGGTATTCGCTCCATCACATACCTATCCTGCCACTGGTGCTTACTACGCGCAGTTTACTGCTTACAATAGTACATCAGGCTGCCGCGACACTGCAACATCGCTTATCAACATACTCAATTTCAAACCAAAGATCATTACTCCTGATACTGCTGTTTGCCAACGCGGCATACTCAATTTTACAGCATCTTACAATAGCCCAAATCCACCACCACAAAACTATGGTTGGTACATAGGTGGCTTGTTGGGAAGCAGCACCACACAGTTTTCATATCCTTTCAACATTACAGGGTACACTACAGTGACGTTGGTAGAACAAGACTATAATAATTGTTACGACACCACTTACCAAAAAATACTGGTGGCTCAGCCCATTGCCGGCTTTAAAGCCTCACCTACCAATATATGCGTGCCTGCAACGGTGGTCTTTACAGATACGTCGTACTACATCAGCGGTACTTATCCGGTAAGCCACACCTGGTTGTTTGGCGATGGTACAACGGGCACAACTCCAAACATAACCGAGCCCCATCTATACACGACCGCTGGTTCTTTTTATGTAAAAGAAATTGTTACAGATAATATAGGGTGCAAGGATTCCATCTACTACCTCAACGTGGTTAATACCCATAAACCTACCGCCACCTTTGCTGTAGCAAATCCCAACCGTTGTGCAGGCGATACCATTACGTTTATAAATACCAGCGCAGCCACCCTGCAATCCCAGTACTGGAGCTTTGGCGACGGCACTACCTCCACCGCTGCTACCCCTGTGCACTCTTACAGCGCTACGGGTACATATAGCGTAACGCTTGCCATTACAGATGTTACCGGCTGTTCAGACACGGTCACTAAAACGGCATACATAGGTATATCAAAACCTCACGCAGCATTTGCTGTAAATAATGGTTCAGGGGTTTGCGTCCCACTCATCGTGCAGTTCACTAATACTTCGTCAAACGGCGCTTCCTACGCATGGACATTTGGCAATACAAGCACATCGGTAGCACCCAATCCAACTACGTCCTATACTATTCCGGGAAGCTATAATGTGCAATTGATAACTGCTGATGCACACGGCTGCAAAGACACAGCCTATGGTCATGTTACTCTGTACGGTTATTCTGGTTCATTTACTTATAGTCCATTGGCTGGCTGCCCTCCGCTCAATGTAAATTTTACCGCAAGTATCACAGGCATTCCCAGCCTCACATGGGATTTCAGCGATGGCACCGTAACAACACCATCTGCAAATACTACCACAACGCATACTTATACTACACCCGGCAAGTATGTGCCTAAGCTGGTGCTCATAGACAGTGCAGGTTGCCATACATCCAGCTACGGAACAGACACCATAAAAGTAGATAAAGTACATGCCGGCTTTACTGAAACCGGAGCCATCTGTATGTACGATACAGTTCATTTTAAAGACACATCTTCAGGATTGTTCTTCCCCGCAAACAGATGGCTCTGGCTTACAGGAGATGGCGCTTCTTCTACTGCTCAAAATCCATTACACAACTATCACACTCCCGGTACTTTTTCTGTAACCCTTATAGCTTCCGATGCATCAGGATGCAAGGACACCGCTATCAATACCATCACTGTACATTCTTTACCAACTATAACTACTACTGGCGATACCACTATTTGTCCGGGAGACAGTGCTCATGTTTCTGCACTGGGCGGTGTATCATATACATGGATGCAAAGTGCCGTAGTGCAGTGCTCCACTTGCAACCCAACTTATATTACGCCCCTGGCGCCGGGTTACTATACGGTAACCGGCACAGATAGCTTTGGTTGTAAAAACAAAGACAGTGTCAAAATAACCTTCACCTACAAAACAGTAAGCTTTGCAGGGCCTGGTGGGCAGATCTGTACAGGACAATC
>Ga0206997_10047_pt3 | contig 24756 bp, 24 predicted proteins | sample Alteio_BWMinCont_3_FD_153478 | JGI IMG/M metagenome (GOLD analysis project Ga0206997, IMG submission 153478) | Enriched cells from forest soil in Barre Woods Harvard Forest LTER site, Petersham, Massachusetts, United States -... | ecosystem: Environmental > Terrestrial > Soil > Temperate forest >...
CAGCAACAAGCTGCTCCCGCTCAAGCAATGCCTGCCGCCAGCGCGAGCGCATCCGATGATATTTTTAAAGAAATATTAGAAGAACCGGAAGTCAAAAAAATGTCATATGAACTTGATGATATCACTATCTCATGTGATCAGTATATGCAAATGATGAATACAGGAAATATTATTACCGCAGATCCAATAAATGAACAACAAAAAACCCTCAACCAAGATCCCGCAGAATCAACCAGCTCTTCGTCCTCTTCATCATCTTCTTCAGGAGCAGCTTCAAATCAATCTTCATCCAAAACTTCTCACATGCAACAAGCCCCTGCACCCGCAGTTGCATCAACGCAAATCTTTCGATGCAGTTTATGCCCATGGCTATTTTATAAAACTCCACACAAACTCAATTTGCACATATTCAAAGAACATGGCCAACAATCACAATATATATGTCATATATGCAACCAACCACAACCCTCCCGTAATTCATTGGTAAATCATCTACAAAAACATGCGTTAGATGCATTACCGCAACAAAAAGCTGCGATAGCATCGCAAGGTAATAGAATTTTAATTAACAAAGGTTTAATACGAGTAGAAGAATCTGATTCAAAAAAATTATTTTATTGCAATCATGAAGCATGTAGCGATCGAAAGCCCTATAGATCGCATGACAGCATACAAGTGCACATCAGACGACATCATACTCCTCCAGAAACATGGAAATTTGCATGTCCTATATGTAATAAACGATTTAGTATCCACGCAGCACTTATTGAGCATATGTCTTCACATAGCACAAAGCGATTATTTACCTGTGAAGCATGTCCTAAATCTTATAAACAACTATCTGCCTTGAGAACTCATGTAAGGAAATGCCATTCTAATAACCCTCAATAACCAAGGAAAAACATTGTTTACCATGAAAACGCACATACCCATTCTCACCATGTTTTTTGGTCTCTGCAATATATTTTCATTGCTTCACTGCGCCCAGCTACCGCAGCCAGCAACTGCCGCAACAATGCCTGCAGCACCTAGTAACGCCATCCGACAACAACAACAGCAACAAGCTGCTCCCGCTCAAGCAATGCCTGCCGCCAGCGCGAGCGCATCCGATGATATTTTTAAAGAAATATTAGAAGAACCGGAAGTCAAAACAATGTCCGAAGTCAAAACAATGTCATATGAACTTGATGACATCACTATCGCATATGACCAGTATATGGAAATGATGAATACAGGAAATATTATTACCGTAGATCCAACAAATGAACAACAAAAAATCCTCAACCAAGATCCTGCAGAATCAACCAGTTCTTCGTCCTCTTCATCATCTTCTTCAGGCGCAGCTTCAAATCAATCTTCATCCCAAATTTCTCACATGCAACAAGCACCGGCACCTGCGACTCCATCCACGCAAATCTTTGGATGCAGTGTATGCCCATGGGTATTTTATAAAACTCCACACAAACTCAAGCTGCACATATTCAAAAAGCATGGCCAACAATCACAATATATATGTTATATATGCGATCAACCGCAATTATCCCAAAATCTATTAGTAAATCATCTACAAAAACATAAGTTAGATACATTGGTGACGCAAGACACAAGAAGAGTAACTCAGAAAGATTTAATACGAGTAGAAGAATCTGATTCAAAAAAATTATTTTATTGCAACCATAAAGCATGTAGCGATCGAGATCCTTATACATTACGTCAAAACTTAATTCGACACATCAGACAACAACATCATATCCCTCAAGAAACAAGAGCCCTCATTAACAAAGATTTAATACGAGTAGAAGAATCTGATTCAAAAAAATTATTTTATTGCAACCATGAAGCATGCAGCAATCGAGATCCTTATGCATCACGTAACGGCTTGTATCGACACATCAAACAACATCATACCCCTCAAGAAACATGGAAATTTGTATGTCCTATAAAAAGCTGTAATAGCCGATTTATTAATAACGACAGGCTTGTTGAGCATATGACTTTACATAGCAAAAAACGATTATTTACCTGTAAAAAATGCTATAAGAGTTATAAACGGCTAACGCATTTAAGCGGTCATATAAGGAATTGCCATCCTAATAACCCTCAATAACAAAGAAAACATCAAACAAACCACAAAAAGCAATACGAAACTTTCGGGGGAAGCGAAAGCACTAAAATGCTATACTGTATAGCAGTAATACTACTTTGAATCCCCGGAGACTCCATTCATGAAATCATTAGATCTCTTCCGAAACAGAAGTCCGTTTCACCCATGTTTAGCTACGCAAACATGGGACCCGTTCGCCCCGACGGAGCAATTGGAACAATTGCGAGTTGAGGGGTGCGAACGGCCGTCGTATCCCTCAACTCGCCCAAAACAAGTCGCCCGACTTGTTTTGATCCGATCAGGACGAGCGGCGTCAAAAGAAAGTCTCGTAAGAGATCTATTTTTTCTTGCCATCAGTTTCATCAGCATCCCCACTACCATTCAATCTGCTGCCGCCCTACGGGAATCCGATATGAGCAACACTTGCACCACAGCACAAACTCCCATTATTACGCCAGAAAAGTTTCCAGAAAAAGTTACCATCGAACATGTACAATCGTTCAAACAACAACTACAAACACGCTGTCAACAAGAACCGCGTCTTGTTCAGACCGAAAAAACATTACAAGACTTACTTGCAGGAGTTAACCCACCGCATGTATTAGAACTTATCCATGAAATACTTACCATCACCCTTTCAGTTCATTTCCCCGATGTGACAACTCCACAAATCGACCGCGAAACTGCCCTACAACAAATTCTTAAACTCGGGTTCAAATTCTCAAAGACAACACAATTGATTATTTCTCTAGCAGAAACTATCTTATTTGGACCCGAAGCGGCCGAAAAACTTGCAGCCGCATATGAACAACAATTGTTGCAAAAAAGAATGCATCACAAAAAATTATTACATGAACAAAAGGCTGCGCGCGCACACAAAATTCCAGAAATCAAAACGCCAAGCCCTAAGCCAATCGATGGCAAAAAGCATGTACACTATGATGAAACAAAACATTTTATACCAATTCCTGCTGCATCAAAAAGCCCCGAAGCGACAAGCCCTGAGCCTGTTGCTGAAGGCATTGAGAACAAGACCCATTAAAATTTACTCCCCTTCCCCCGATCGTCCCGAAGGAGCGAAGCGAGTTGAGGGATAAGCATATTCCTTCTCAAGCAATGCGATGTACTGCTCAAATTTAAAAAGCTTCCCACGCTTTTGTTGCGTAATTTCAACCAAAAATCCACACGCAACATAATAATTAATAATGTTTTGTGCACTATTATATGAAATTCCAAGCTGATCGCGCAATGCATTAATACTCATCACGGGGCTTGCAAATATATTATTAAGGGCACGCAGCATCACTTCACGCAACTTATTCGACAATGTATCATGCATAATACGTTGTTTCATGGCATGATAAAGATCCTCGATATCCTGCGCGCGACGATACGCATCGATACTACTATCTTGTACTGCGGTTAAATAAAATTTAATCCATCCTTCAAAATCACCATGCGTGCGCACTCTATCAAGCCAATGGTAATATTGAAGACGATTTTTTTTAAAATAATAGGAGATATATAAAATAGGCTCTGTTAAAAGATCGGCCTCCATCAATAATAACACAATCAAAAGCCTTCCAATTCTTCCGTTACCATCAAGAAATGGATGAATCGTTTCAAATTGTTGATGCACAAAGCCCGCTTTTATTAACGCCGGAACATCAGCATTATGTATATATACCTCAAGCTCCCCCATCAATTGTGCCACTTTCCCGGGAGGTGCCGGTACTAAATTCCCCACCCGCACGGCTTGCTGACGATAATGTCCAGGATCAGCATAATCCTCGCCTTGCAACAATGCTTTATGCGCCGCCAAAATAACTCGCGAGCTTACGGGCAACCCTTCCTGCTTTATCGCAGCACATGCAACACGCAAAGCTTCTCTATAATTGATAACTAATTGCGTATCTTTCGTTGGCTTCGATTCAAGTAACGGCTGCGTAAAGACCTCTAACAATGTCGTATGAATATTTTCAATAGCAGAGGTTAGCTGGGCCTCTTTAATAATATAAGCCTTAACAAGATGCTCAATATGCGGCAATCGTCGTGCCATTTCATTCAATTTACTCAGATGCCCCATTGCTTCTCCGTATAAGGCAACCATTTCATCATCATTCTTCAATGGCGGATTTGCCGGAGGCAAAGGATCGGGTATAAAATATTGGTTGTTCCCTATAACGATATATGAACCGGTTTTTCGCATACCAAACCTTGTATTTCTAAAACCACAGCTTTCTTGAAATAAGAATACCAAAATACTTGCGCTATTTCAAGAAAATGAGTTTTTTTGAAATAAGCCACTAACGCAAGCTGCAGAAACATCTTGGTATTACAATTTTTTTGAAACAAGAATTAAATGATTAGGAAGTATCAAAAATAAAAATACATGCTATGATATTCTCACAAAATCAATCTACAGAGGTACCATATGAATCAAGCGCATATAAAATTTTTCGCTACAATACTACTTTTTAGTTTTTTTCAATCGAATTATTCAATGCAGTATCTCACAAGAACATTGCCAAGCATTACTGCACGATCATTACGCCAACAACCCAAACTATATAACATAGCACGAAGAGTAAAGCTGCATCCCAAAAAAACTCCTCACTTAAAGCCTATCTTGCCTTCCCATACTTTACTAAAATCATTATACGGACTCGATCAAGATACACAGGCTGCTTACATTTCGAATCTCAATTTTTCAAATCTTAAAGCATTATGTGCTTGTACAAAAACAAAATTAGGATATATCGAAGAATTGGAAGCGTTTCCCAAAGCCAGCGCATTCTTAGCTCTCTGCAAATTATTTTTTCCAATTCTTACATTCTCCGCGAATAGCACTTCGTCTACAATCTTCTGGGGCGCAGCTACCTACTGGGTGTATACAAAAGTGGACCTCTTTAGTGATTTTGAAAAATGTAAATTAACTCAAATAAAAGAACAATGCACCAAGGCATTATTAACCAAACATTCCCCAAAACCACAACAAGCTTTGTATTGTTGCTGTCAAGAAAACAATTGTTCGTATAAAAAGGCCTAACACTCAGATCATATTTTTTCTAACAACAAAGTATACGCCAAACAATTGCCAATAATAGATTTAACTATAAATAACATTCAATTCTTCATATTTTAGGTAAGAAAAATGCCCCGATTAAAAAAAGTATCAAGACTTATTCAAATACCTGGTATTGGCGTCGATCGCATGGCGAACATCGCCGACGTTGCTAACGATCCCGAAATATTGCGGCTAGAAAATCTCGACACTGATATATTGCCCCCCGAAATTGCATTTCAAGCAACTCAAGCCGCTATCAGCGATGATAACAATAACAGCTATTTACCCTTCTTGGGCCAAAATTCATTAAGGCAAGCCGTTATGCAACGAATCATGCGCATCAATGGCATACATTATGATTGGAACAACCAATGCATCATATCTGCTGGCGGTATGTCGGGCATCTTAAATTGCATGCTCGCTTTAATCGAGCCTGGAGATGAAATAATTACTACAGATCCTGTCTATGCAGGGATTATTAATCGCATACGACTTGCAGGCGGGATTATTAAATTTGTTCCATTACTTCCCACTCAAGATGGATGGCGCTTAGATATAGAATCACTTAAAAACGCTGCTACCACGCGAACACGCATGATAGTCATCAGTCCTGGAATGCCAAGTGGGCATGTCCTCACATTTGAAGAATGGCAAGCCATTACCGACGCTTGTATCAAAACAGACTGTTGGCTGCTTTATGATGCTGCTATGGAACGCATAGTTTATGATAATCGCCCTGTAATCCATCCTGTATCTTTTCCGGGCATGTATGAACGCACGATTACCGTAGGGGCAGCATCAAAAGAATTACGTATGATTGGTTGGCGCGTTGGTTGGATCGTTGGACCTCAAACTATTATGAATGATATTGGACTTGTGAGCATCACCAACGTTGTATGCCAAGTTGGCATCAGTATGCCAGGAGTTACCGCTGCATTAACATCAAAAAATGACGGACTTGAGCATGCAATCGATATTTGGCAAGAACGACGAGATTTACTCCTTGCCGAACTACACGGATTACCAGTTATACCGCCACATGGAGGATGGTCATTACTTCTCAATACCGAAAAACTGGGCATCGCTTCAAAAGATTTTTCAAATAAGCTTCTGCAGGATGCAAAAATCGCAACAACACCTATGATCGGTTGGGGAGAGCAGGCAGCACAATACGTTCGCTTCGTTTTTTCTAATGAGCCAATAGAACGACTAAGAGGAATCGGCGCAAAAATTAAAGCAATTCTTTAACCGATGTATCAGTTTTTTAGATACGTCAGTGTGCCTTGTGTAATATTTAACAAATCATGCGGGGTAATTTTAAAAACAGAATACGGCGTTCCCGCAGCAGCCCATATTTCTGAATAACCCATTAAGTCTTCATCAATGAAGGGTGGGATGTCAAATTGGTAACCAAGAGGCGGAATCCCTCCGATAACAAAACCCGTGCTTTTTAGAACGTAATCTGCATCCGGTCGCTCTATTGGTTCTGCAACCAATGCTGCAATCTTTTTTTCATCTACTTTATTACAGCCACTTGCGATAACACAAACGGGTTTACCGCTATTCTTGCCTTTAAAAATAAGCGTCTTAGCTATTTGCCCCACTTCGCACCCGATAACACAAGCCGCTTCCTGGGCAGTACGCGTGAGCTCTTGAAATTCAATAACTTTAATTTCAAGATTATGTTGACTTAAAATATCTTGAACTCGTTGTGAAGAGTTTTTCAAATTTTGCATATGATCTTTCGAGACATTTCGGTGATATTAATATGCGATTATTTCCCCGTAGTATCAAAATAATCAACTACAATATGCAGCAGCAACCATCTATTTTCTTTTCCGAGGGAGGAGAACTTGCCACCACTTTTTTCTGTTCTTCGTTTTTCATTAACTCTCCAACCGCACCTCTTGCCCTCTCCCTTTTCATTAATGATTCAGCAACGCTTCTTGCCTCCTCCATCATTTCATCCATCTGGAAACGTTCTTTAAATTCTCGATCCATTCGATCAAAGCGATATTCAATATCATCCTTCTGCAATAAAGTTGCTAAAGCTACATTGTTTTTTGCTGCCGCTTCCAAATCAGCTGGAGATCCCTCCAAACTCTTTCGCAATACATACGCTTCATAAAATTGTTCTTCGGTAATATTATGTAAAGCAAACGATGGGCTATTAAAAAATTGCTCGATATTTTTTTGTATCCGAGCCGGAATCAATTTGAATACTGCAACTTGCTCAGGAGTAAGCACCAATGGCGGACCTTGTTGGTCCTGAAGCCGCAATGCCTGTGTCTGCGTTAATAAATTTTGCACAAGCTTTAATTCTTCAAAAGAAAGCTTACTCAGCTCTTGCAACCTCGCGCGGCTTAACTCCCATAATCGCCCCCCTTTTTCATCCCATTCAAAGTAACGATCCAGATATTGAGAATAATATTTACTGCCACCCTGCCGCTGTCTGACTGGAATACTAAAACGTAACTGCCCATTGTTATCATAAATAGATACATGAAACCTGCGTGAAATAACAATAACTTCATCAACTCCTACAACCATTGGACATGAGGCATCCTTAATTATCCCCTTGTCATTACCATATGCATCTACAATATGAACATCAGGGAGAATAGATATAATAATTGATCCATTTAATCCAATGCTTACTGAAGACGAACATCCTTTATATCGCGAAATATCACTTCTTATCGTTCTATCTGAGTTCCAAATAAATGCATTATTGTCCGAAACAGTAACTATCGTTCCGTCAGGCCCCACTTCAACCTTTGAAATTGCATCTGTATGCCGTTCTAAAGAACCCTGCGCACTTCCATGACAATCCCATATGCGCGCAATGGTATTCAAAAAAGAACGCGGATCATAGGTTATGATGCTGCCATCTTGTCCAATACGCACATTACCTGCATAATACGGCATATGTACTTTAAATGCCTCACCATAGTATGTCCGTCGAGCTTGTAATGTTTTTTCGTTTTCAAAATATGCCGCTGGATCTTTAGTCGCATCAAATGCACGAACTTTTAATGAAGCTACTATTTTTTCTGCTTCTGCCGAATCAACATCTCGAAATGTATACACACCTGCAAAATATAACAGTGGCTCTATGTAATATAACCTTACTAAGCTTTGCAACTCAGGAACTGGCAGAACCTCTGCCAAAAAATCTTTCTCAATATTTTGCTGAGACTTTTCTTCCTGCCGGTTCTGTTGTTTCAACTCTGCGCAAGCAGCCTTGCAATTGCCGCATATAACACAAAAAATCGATAAAAATATTTGATATAGTAACTTCATAACACAACACCTTGTAACTGACCTAGTATAAAAGCATATATACAAGCACAATGATTAAATCCATGATGAGAAAAATTGCTAACTTGCTCATACCTCTCCTCCATAGTAACGATGCATTTGTCTTCAAAACCTACAGAAGCAATGACCTACCCTGTATAATAAAATAGTAGCAAAAATTAAACGTTTGTCAAATTTATAAATAAATCTCACAAATAATGGCGTATTGAGAATTTTAAAAAGGCTGCCTGATTGATAAAAAACTCTTATTCCAACCTTAATACGAGTCAATCCCTGAACCCGAAAACCAGAGAAAAATGGGCTTTAAATAGATTTTATAACTTGAAGGGTCATTCGTATGGATTTTACCCATACGGTAGCGAAGCTATAGTATAGGCAAAACGGCCCAAATCAAGTTCCGGAAGAGATCCAAAACTACTCACGATAAAGCTTCAGCAACTTACATTGCTTATCGCTGACAGGCGAACCTTCTTTATTGAGCATCTTCAATGTTTTTTTAGCAAAACAAGCGTCCTGCAAATCTGCATAAGTCGTTATACCCTCAAAACATTCCTTTAAACTAAGACGCTGTACTTTCCCAAATCCAGAAGAATAACTACGAGCTTCAATAATCTCATTGCGCGGTATATTGCTCACGATCATGACATGACCTGGCATCCAAATTAAATCGCCCTCTTGCAGCGTATCCCCGATTTTTAATTCTTGAGCGCATTGCTCTAAAACCCGTGTTGTTTTAAATAAATATGGCACGCCACTCATTTGGGCCAATCGCAAAATAAATTCTGAACAATCATAACCGGTATATACCGAATATTTTTCTGGGCGTTCCCAAACACCGCCATGTTCATAGAATAACAAATCTTGATACTCGTGCACAAAACTACTACCACCCCATACATACGGAATTACCTGAGGGTACAATTGCTCGATACGATCAACCAGTTGATTCAGCACCATAACAAATTCAATACGAGCCTGCTGCAAAGATAATGCTTTCTCAAGCCGACACAGCTGCTTTGGTATAGCCATTAATGCTGGTATCTCATTTGCTCTCGTATTCATTTTTACTGCATACTCTTGCGCAGAATCATAATCAGCGACCCTTACAAAGCGAGTACCGAGAGAAAACTCATTCCAGGGAAATGTCAAAACTAATGTTTGAGGTTCAATCATGTAAGCATTTTCATCTCTCAACAAACCCTTTTTATCAACATCAAAGTTCATTTCCTGGGGAATTGCAGCTCGTTGTTCTTGTTTCATATCTTTTAAAAACAAAAGATGATCTTCAGTGATCCAAAAACTATTCAACGGCACGCCTGTTACATCATCCAAGCCATATATAACATTCTCACATGCTATCTTTACCAAAGAACCTTCACGCGCAATGCATGTTACCACTTCATTAAATAAACATTGATGAGCACGTCGACACCCATTTACCTTTGACTGCGGAGAAGCAGGCACTATATCTATTGGCAATGGCACATTAATAAAAACATCTACTACTGGATCTTTAATAACGGCCAATTGTTCGATGTCACGGCCAAACCATAATTCCGCCCGCAACAACCCGTTAAATGATAGTCCCAACAAAAAAATTCTGAGTAACAGCATGTGCAATACCTGGTATAACTACATAAAAAATTTGAACCCAAACGCCATAATCTACGGCACAGATAAAAGTATAAAAACAAAATCATTTTTATTCTAGAGGAGAACTATTGACCAACGCTCTACAAATACGATCTTCGAGATCTTTGTACTTTGCCGCTCCACATAACACATTCGAAGCCGACAATGCATCAAAAAGTCCGAAGCGACAGGCACCCCACAAAGTTTTTCATTTAAATGATACTCGTAAGCCAATCAAAATTCATCGACTTTGAAAAATCATATGATTTCATAACTTTTAAAGCTTTATCAGTATCAATGAGGGCTTTATAATCTAATATTTTTTCCGATGCAATCACAGTCAATAAAACAAACTGATTAAAAGTAAATTTTGATAAATTTTTACCAAAATCATATATAAACAGTTTTTTATCCCTACTTCGCGATATCATTGCCATAGACAGCCCATTAGAACTCCACCTCATTCCATTACCATATGTTGATAAGCTATTTATCAAAGTCCACCGTACTCCATATCGTTTTTTATGAAATTCAACAATACATGGCTTATAAAGAGAATCTATAGATAAATACAAAGCGACAATAGAGCTTTCTGCATTTTGCCTAAAATTAGTAATGTAGTGTTTATCATCAATACGCCCCGAAAAACCCGAAGGCACCCCATAACGGGCTCTCATAGTTCCCAAAGAATTCCATGCACTAAAATTATTTGCTGCTATCAATTCTATTAAATTGCCCGCATCTTTTCGTCCCCTACGGCCTTCCTCATAGCTTGCTATACCAAATGCAAATTCACCTGGAAAATATTCAATTATATCAATAAGATTTTTTTCAGTTTGCGGAAAAGGTTTCCACGTTCCAGCCACTTCATGATAAAGCATATTATTCTTGAGCAATAATAATTCATTATCCATTGGATTCCAAATCAATCTCCCCTGAAACGGTATAGCTTTGATACCAACCAATTTCCAAGAATTTTTTTCTCTCGTCTGAATGGTAATATCTTCATCTCGAGAGTTGACCAAAAGAATTAATGATCCATCAGGCTTCCATACTACTCCCTCGACATCAAAAAAATTTTGATCTGGAAGTTCAACAACGGTATCCCATTGCACACCTTGACCTGTTCTTAATTGTAAGAAATACCGCAGTTTGGAACGATCATAAATTATAAGAGCCAAAATAGATTTATCTGGGCTCCAAGAAATAGATCTTATGTCAGATTCTTTGTCCAACTCTATTTTTTTCGACGATAACCGCCATGAACCATTTCGCTGCTGTTCGAAAAATTCAACCAAGTTGCTCTTAACGCAAAAAAAACCAAGAACTCCCGATGCTCCCCAGGCAATAGCAAAAGGCTTTTCATCAAGGACAAGTTCCGTGCTTGAAATATCCGCCATGGCAATTACCAAGTATTTTTGCAATAATGCATCACGTATTTCTTCCACTTGTTTGTTGCCAATATTTATTATCTTAAGCTCTTCCAACAAATTACCACCCAGCTTACTCAAAAGATGCTCAACACATCCCTTTTCATGCGCACATGCAATGGGCAAAAGCTGCGCAATACTATTGATAAATACTTGAGGAAATTCTAAATATGAAACAAGTGAGTATAACGTAGCTACTTCTTTAAAACCTTTTATGCTTAATGCATGCTCAAATTTTTTCTGCATCGTAGTTTTTGTTTTACCATCAGGACTAATCGCCACATTTTTGAATAACCCCATAGCAACTTTAAGCAATTCCAAAGTACCTTCCGTATACCCATGCACCTTCATTTCTGGCCGCGCTTCATGTTCATCTTCTAAAAATTTTACCAAAACATTACTTTTGACACTGAGATGATGCAACAAATCCTGCGGTATAAATACTTTCTTCTCCATACCCCGCATATCTCTTACGAGCAAATTAACTCCTTGCCACTTTTCTTCAAACCCAGCATCCGGAGGGCGAATTACTGGTTGAATTGACGCAGACAATCTATGTAAATCGGCATTGAGCTGAATCAAATTAATATCATGAGATGGCAAGATTTCACAAAAGGTCAAAAGAATAAGAAAAAATACAATTCTTATAATCATTTATGTTCCTTGAGCCAATAATATTCAACATTCTTGTTTATAAAAAATATAGATTATTTAAATACCTTAATGAAGGTAATTCAAATGCATCACAAAACACAAGAATTTTACAAATCCCTAATAATCAGCAAGAAAAAACTATTGATTTTGCCTTGCTTTTTGATATATAATAATAATTGAAATTGTTTTATTTAATATGGATTTCAAGGAGGAAAGTATGAAAAACGCAAAAAAATTGCTTTTAGTCGTGCTACTTGGGGAATTAACAATAATGAATGCCGCCCCTGCAGAGAAAAAAGCTGCTGCTCATAATATTGTAGTCGGCCCTCACGCTGGTGGAAATTATGTTGGCGGAGAAAAGGCTAATATTGCAATCGGCAACGATGGTGTCGTGGGTGACGAAGATACGATACGCATTGGTACAGAAGGACAACAAAATCGTACTTTTCTTGCCGGTGTTCATGGTGTAAGGCCTGGTGGTGGAGGTGTTGTTGCTGTAGTTATAGATAGTAACGGTCAACTTGGCACAGTCCCATATTGATCACCCCATCTGTGTTTTAAAATAAATTTGTTTGATAGTTTCCCCAAAGGGGACTCTATATGTATTTTCTTTTTGGTACAATAGGATGGTCCTATTACGCTTATTCCCGCCTCGCTCAAGCTTCCGACTCCGCTTGTCGGCTCTTCTGATTCGGCAAGCTTCGACGGACAGACCTTCGGGCGCGGCCGGGCAACAAACTAGCGACCTGGCCACCATAGCCTTGGCGATAGCGGAAGCCTGGAACAGGCCTTCTAGGCTCGGTTTAAAGCGCAAAGTTTACTCATACTCCTTTTCTTCCATAAAGTAAAAATTTATTATTTCCCCATATTATCAAGATCAAGAATCTTATACACGTGCGGCGGTCGAACATCATCGGTAACTTGATCTATTTTATCTCCGCGCTGAGCATCTTGCTCACCATATTTTTGCCCCCATTCAACAATCTTCTGTTGATAAATTGACATATCATCAGTATCAGCAGCTTTATCATCAGTCCACACTAAGCCAATTGTAATAATTTCAGTAGGATCATAAATATTTTGCGCATTAACCACAAAAACTGGTGATCCATAATAAGGCTCTTGAGGCAACCATTCCTTACGAAAATCTTCATAAGTCTGCCCGGGCTTTAATTTTCTAATCAACACGGATGCTATTTTAGGTGCTATACCATTAATGAAAAATTTCTCGATATTTTTTTTAAACTTTTTGTCCTGCTCTTGTTTCATTATTCATCCTATGGTCAAATCTCAACTTATGCGAAAATTATATTTTTTCTAACAACAAAGTATATGCCAGGCGATTGCCAATGATAGATTTAACCTTGAACCCGATTTCATGAGTTAATGGAATAACTTTTTCCTTTTTTTGAAAATGAGGATCGAAAACTGTTTCTGTTATTGATAGCATTCCACTAGGCTTGAGAGCATCAAATATTTCTCTTAATGCAGACCCTTGATCTGGAATTTCACCTAATACGGTAATTAATAATGCACGATCAAATTGATTATGACTTAGTTTGCCTTCGCCTAAACCCGCATTTAGATATTGTATATTGCTAATATTTACAGCTTTTTTTTTAACCAGATCGAGCATGCCAAGTTGAATATCCATCGCTACAACTTCTCCTTGTGGCCCTACCTTTTGTGCGACTGGAATTGTCAACCTTCCAGGCCCACAACCTGCATCTAATACCTTCATTCCCGGCTGGAGATTTAAATTTTCAACAATAACTGCTGAACGATTAGCTCTGGTAAAAGGATTATCAAATTCAACCAACCAGCTCAACCAGACTGGACAAGGATGCGGTTTTGAAAATCGCCACACGAGACTCATTAAAATCAAAAACCCCATCATTCCGAAAATAATATATACAACCATAGATATCATAAAAATCTCTTGTTTCGAATTTGTTCAAAATCTACTTTATTATCGCTAAAAATAATTTTCCATTCTATACCTAGTCTGCCAATAAATTGCATTAGAATAAGTTCTTTAAGATTATACCAATTAAAGTATAGCAGCAAAACATTGAATAACTATTTCTTGCTTAACTTATTCGAGACTTTTGCCTGTTCTCGCTCTTTGTGATATTATAAAAATATACATATTTTTTTGTTTTTTGCTTTACTGGTTATATTCAATTAACAAAGCAAAAAATCACCTCATTTAATTTTAAAATAGAATCTAAATTAAAAAACGCAGTGGGTCATCATGAAATTACTCTACATAGTAAATATATTTTTATTGATCGAAGGCTCTATACAAGCAACCATGCAAGAAAATAAAAATATCCGAAGAAGACAAAGCTTTGCTCGCCTCATTACGTCAAACATTACAACAAAATCAGCCACCTTCTTCTGATCAGCAACACGCTCTATTTTTATTGCTTAATAACTTACTATATATGCGTAGCTATATAATTTCCCAACAACAAATCGAGTTGTTATTTTCGTTGCCACAGACATTGCAGTAAAATATTTACCAGTACTTTGACATTACCCAAGCTTGCGAAGCATTGCGCGAACAGATGGGTAAATCAAAAGAACACAACAAACAATACTCCATACTGCGCTCATAACAAATAAAAATTATTTTGATTGTATGATAAAATAATCGATGATCGTTATTATTCAATAAGCTACCAATCAAAAAGGATGCCGCATGACCGATATTAACTTGATAAGCATTGAAACTGCTTTGGCAGCCATCCGATCAAAAATTATAAAAACTCCCTTAATAAACTTAAGCTCATTAAAAACGCATTCAGGAAATCAAATTTTAATAAAGGCTGAAAATTTACAACCGAGTAGTTCATTTAAAATTCGTGGAGCAACATATTGTATTTCACTATTATCCAACGAACAAAAGCACAAAGGAATTATCGCTTATTCAACAGGTAATCATGCACAATCAGTTGCAATGGCGGCGAAATCATTGGGAATTAACGCAACGATAGTCATGTCTACCGAAGCTCCCCAATTTAAAATTGACGCTACAATTGCGCTTGGCGCACAAGTTATTATGTCAGAGCCTAACTCTGCGGCGAGAAAAGCTTTAGCTGAAGAACTAACGCAAGCTTACGGGTTATCTTTAATACCGCCCTATGATCATATTGATGTTATTACAGGACAAGGTACTATGGGCTTAGAAATACTCGAAGAACAAGATATTGCCGCTGTGTTCGTGCCCATTGGCGGCGGAGGTCTCATCTCAGGAGTGGCAATTGCTTTAAAAAAGAAGAATTCTTCTATTCAAGTTATAGGAGTTGAGCCTGAGCTTGAAAATGATGCTTTTTTGTCATTCAAAAACGGTATCCGCATCAGTCTCAATGGTCCCAGTTTTAGTATTGCCGATGCCATTAAAGTTCAAACCCTTGGTGATATTACGTATCCAATTATACAGCGTTACGTAGATGATATAGTAACGGTTAATGAAAGTGATATTATACAAGCAATCACTTTACATAAAGAAAAAGCTGCGCTAACAGTAGAACCATCAGGAGCACTTGCTCTTGCTGGAGCTTTAAAATACAAATTAATTTTCAAAAGTAAGAAACCTGTTGTATGTATTGCTAGTGGAGGTAATGTTTCGCCAACTTAAGGAGAGTCGAATTGCGCGCGTCTTGTTTTTAGTATTATTACTTCGATTCAATAAAATTCTTTAACTGTTGAGCTATCTCCTGTGCGCTATGCTGAGAAGAATCAATTCTTAAATCATACCCATAATTACCATATACCGAATAATAATGGCTTCGTGCATGACCCTTGGGAGAGGTGCCACGTGCTTCTTCTCTTTTTTCTAAGATATCTAATGGGATATCAACCGCGACATAATACGTTTTAATGTTTAAACATTTCTGTCGTAAATCTTCAAACCATTTTTGATCGTACGCAATATAATCAACGATAACATTACAGCCATTTTTTGCATAATCAGCAATAGCACTATTCATACCATAGGCCACTTTTTCTCCTTGAGGCCCTACAAACAAGGTAATTATTTTATTGCCATCTTTATCTTTAGTTTCCTCTACCCACCGAATTGGATTTTTCGACTGCCAATATTGCATATTTTCAGGAGTAATATCGGGCATTGGCGCATCAAAAAAACTATCGACGCCAATTTTAATCCACAAAGTTGGCATCATGCGCTTTTGAAATTCTTTTTGAATGGAACTCTTCCCAGAACCAGAGGGGCCATTGAGAATGATTATGAGCCCATCTGAACATTGTCTATTCATAAAATACCAATAACCCAGGATAAAAACGGCGAACGCCGCTATAAAAATTAAAACAAGTTTCATATTAAATCTGCTTAATAAAGGAATAATTATTAATTAAATTAATTTATAAAAAAACAATCGTCAAATGAAAATTGCAGCGGATCATTTTCCAGAATGGATTATTTTTATATCCAAATAATTAATTATTATTTAGAGGTTTTGATTGATTTTTCACGGTATTACGATAAACTTATCATTAATTGTGTATTGATGATCAAGAAGTGAGGAATTATTATGATATTAAAATGGTTAATGTTGGCAGGATTGTTTTATAGTTGCTCAGTGCAAGGTGTTACTTTAGATCCATATGGCATTACTTCTGATTATGGGCATACTTCTTGGAAGGAGCTTGCTTCAATGGGTTCTCAACAGAGATCAATCCAAAGATTACAATGTATTACAGCTATCATGCTTGTTTATTTAGTATATGAAAAAGTGCAAAAATATTTAGAAAAACAAAAGCATTTGGAAAAAGAGTCCACAGCTGTCTCATCGCCCGCAAATAAATTGGAGGATAATACTCCCTCTCAGAAATGTGAAAATTATTAAAGCGTTGTTATAACAATGGATACAGAAAAAATCTTAGATAACTTAACAATTGAACACAAAAATTATACTGGCGCAGATTTCAAAGACCACGTTTTTAATAATGTTGTTTTTAAAAATTGCAATTTCACAAAAAGCAATTTAAATGATGCAAGCCTATTTAATTGCGAGTTCACAAACTGCAATATTAGTTTAATTATCCTAGATCGTTGCAAACTTCAAAATATTAATTTCAACAATTGCAAAATGATTGGATTGAGTTTTAATAAATGTGAAAAAAACTTATTATCATTTAATTTTAATAATACAATCTTACAACTTTGCGACTTTACAAAACTTTCTCTTAAAAAAACATCATTTAACGAATCCGATCTAAAAGATGTTAATTTTTCCAATACAGATTTAACCGAAGCTAGTTTTCTTAAAGCAAATTTACAGGGTACCTTATTTAACCAATGCAATCTAACAAAGGCAGATTTTAGAAAAGCAAAAAATTATATTATTGACCCAAGAATTAACGTAATTAAAAAAGCTAAATTTTCTATCCCAGAAGTAATGGATCTATTGAAAGTTTTCGAAATAGAAATTTCTTGATGCTTAAAAAATGCCGTAGCTCATTAAGTGGATGAATTCTTATATCAGTTCACAATTGACATCCAAAATATTCAAGATTAAAATTTTGAACAAAACAAGCGATTACCTCATCTTGGATCTCGTATAATGAATACTATCAATTATCATCAGCTAACACGCGTAATAATCGTTTTCATTGTATTAGCTTCGTATCAAATAACACATTCTGCAGCAGTAGCTCTACAAGAGGAAAAACATGACCTCGATGCGGATGACGACAGTTGCCCAATCCGTAATATGAAAAGCATAGACCGGGATACTCTTCTTAAGAGTAAAAGCTTCGAAGAACGCAAATGTTGGGCTGAAATTGAAGCCGATGCACAAGATATATGTAACAAAAGAAACTTAGAACTTCTTGCCGTCATACCTTCAAATGCACTAAAATCAATATCCTATCTTGATGTACCTAGAAGTAATCAAAATTATTTTGTTCTTGATCTTGAACATTTTTTAAAAGCAAAAAGTCCCTGCATAATCGGATATATCGACAAAAAAAATCCATTTATCGGTATAGCTTATTGGTTAACTGACATAGAAAGGGGTGATAACAAACCAAAAAAGTCTAAAACGATCTATTTCGTAACTTTTTTAAAACAGGATTATAAATGGTGGAAGCATGCAACAACTAACCCTGTAGAATACATACAAGATATCTTTCCTAACATTCAGATTGGACCAACTGACTTTGGAGCATTAATCGAAATTCTCCAAAAAAAAGTACTATATGTCGATCGCCCGAGAGGTCTTCAAGCCTTATTACAACTGGCTACACTCAGTGAAATCAAACAAAGCGCCCTTTCACAAGAAGGCCTACACAAAAGCCTCGACGAACTCGATTGTTGGGCTGAGATTGAAGCTGATGCACAAGATATATGTAAGAAAAGAGATTTAGAAATCCTTAATGCCATACCTACAAAAGTACTAAAATCGATATCTTATCTTAATGCATCCAGCAATCCTCATGATTATTTTGTTCTCGATCTTGAACATTTTTTAAAAGCAAAAAGTCCCTGCATAATCGGATATATCAACAACAAAAATCCATTTATCGGTATAGCTTATTGGTTGACCGACATAGAAAAAGGCGATAACAAGCTGAAAAAATCTAAAACTATCTACCTGACAACTTTTTTAAAAAGCGATAACAATTGGTGGAAACATCAAAAATATAATCCAGTAGAATACACAGAAAATATCTTTTCTGCATTTTGGGTCGAGTCAGCTGACTTTGAAAAATTGATCAAAATTATGAAAGAGCAAACAATCTCTGTAAATCGACCGAGAGGACTTCAAGCTTCATTACAACTGGCAACACTCGATGAAATTAACCACAGCCGGGGGGCAGAAGAACTTCCCGCGGAAGCCATGGGAAAATGTAACTTATGGAAAGATCGAGCAATTGTAGCCCTTGTGGGCTATCTTCTTGTATTTGCTATTTATTATCACATCCATATGACGTACACGTTCGTTAGTAGCAAATTTTAATTTAATGTGAACAGAGCTCAAGTTATAAGATGCAGCAACGTCCATCAACTTTCTTTTCTGGTTGATGCGAAGCTGCCATCACTTTTTTCTGTTCTTCGTTTTTCATTAACTCTCCAACTGCACTTCTTGCTTTCTCCGCTTTCATTAATGATTCAACCACGCTTCTTGCTTCTTCCATCATTTCATCCCTGCGGAAACGATTTTCAAACTCATCCTTTATTCGCACTAAACGATAATCATCATGATCACCATGCAATAGAATCGCCAATAAAATTCCTAAAACTACATTGTTTTTTGCTTCAGCTTCTAAAGCAGCTGGAGAATTCTCCAAGCGTCGCTTCAATTTGTATGCTTCATAAAACTGATTTTCAGTAATATTATGCAAAGCAAATGACGGGTTATTAAAAAACTGACCAATATTTTTTTGTATCCCTGAGGGAAGCAATTTAACTATTGCAATTTGCTCAGCCGTCAGTACCAATGGAGGGCCTTGCTGATCATTCCAACGCGATTCTTGCATTTGGGATAACAACTTTTGGAAACATTCTAATTTTTCAAATGAAAACTTGCTCAATTCTAACATTCTCGCATGGTCTAATTCCCACAATCTGCCTCCATTGCTATCCCAATCCAAAAAACGATCCCTATTAAAACAACGCGCAAGCAGATCGCCATGATTTCTTCCCCTCATAGGAATACTAAAACGCAAGGCTCCGCGATTGTCATAAATAGACACATGGTGTGCAAATTCAATAATAATAACTTCATCAATCCCTATCACTTTTCGGCAACGCCCACGATTTATTATTTTTCTACAATTGCCATATGCATCTAAAATATGATAGGCGGCAGCATCATCCGGTGATAACACAATCGAGCCATTCAATCCAATTTTGATGTTATACGCACCCTTGTACTTCGAAATGTCACTTCTTACCGTTCCATTCTGGTTCCAAATAAATGCATTATTCTGTGAAATAGTAACCACCGTTCCGTCATATCCAATTTCAACTTCTGAAATTGCATCTGTATGCTTCTCTAGATCGCCTTGCAATTTTCCCGAACAATCCCATATACGAGCAACAGTATTCAACGGCGAACGCGAATCATACGTTATTATTTGCCCATCTTGGCCAATACGGGCCTCAAACCAATCAGTATGATGAACTTCAAACGCTTCACTACTTAATGTCTTTCTCGCTTGTAATGTTTTTTCATTCTCAAAATAGACCTCCGGAGATTCTACTTTGGCAAGAAATAATCGCACACCCAGTTTCGCCGCTTCCGCCTTATCAACATCACGAAATGTATACACACCTGCAAAGTACAAAAGTGGCTCTATGTAATATAACCTTACTAAACTTTGCAACTCAGGAACCGGCAAAACCTCTGCCAAAAAATCTTTCTCAATATTTTGCTTAGACTTTTCTTCCCGCTGCTTCTGTTGTTTTAACTCTGCGCAAGCAGCTTGACAACTACCATACATAACACAAAAAATAGATAAAAATATTTGATATATTAACTTCATAAAATCCTCAATATAAAATAATTGAAAAGCGCTCATTATCGGACTGTCGCAAAAGGCACAGAAACTTTATACAATGTTGGATCTGCAATAATAACAATGCGATCATTATCCCGATGATTTTCATAATCATAATTATCAAAACTTATAATAATGTGATCTACAATAACATTAATTCGGACCGGCGTTCCATATAAATCAATATCATATCTTTTAATTACTTTTAATGCTTTTAAATCCCAAATCTCTAAACCATCATCATGCATTGAGACCAATTTATTATCAAAAAGGCTCCCATCAAGAAATAAATTCCCTGACAATCTATCCTTTACCCTTGGAGAATGAACCAATGTATGAATCAACATACCTGTCTTTTGGTCCCAAAGATAGATGTTTGAATGCCTCCAGGATGCGGTAACAATTCGTCCATCGCTGCATACAGCAACGTTGTCACCAAATGACAATTTTTCTTTCGCCTCACGCTTTTCTAATGAGCGCGGAAACTGCAGCCGAACCTGATGCATTTTATTTCCATTATTAGCAAGTATATGGAATCGCTTGGGATCTCCATGCAATACACAATTACTATTATCAAAAACAGTCATACAGTTCACTTTATGCTCAGCACCAACTATTTGTATTGTTGCTCCCGTTGTTAAATCTCTAATCACTGCACATGAGTGCGAACACAACATTATTAAAAGTCTATTGTGAGGCAATTTATATAATGCATCTATAAACCATCGTAATTTACCAGGGAACCTTTGAATAATTTTATCTGCATAAGGATCAAAAATAGAAAGCCCCTCTTCTTCATCCATAAGCGCTACCATCTTATTTTCAAGAGCAACCCCTCGTATCACATTGCGATACTTAGTTTGCAAAGAACAAATTTCTTTTTTTTGTGCGAGGTCATAGATTTTAAGCACATGGTCTCGATCAGCAGCTTGTATTAATAATTGTTCATGTGGCAACACTGCCAATAACCGATGCTCCCACATGATTAACATTTCACTGGTATATTCCGCTATTAAATGTATTAATACTTGCGGCAAAGATGTCATCGCAAGCCCTTGCCAAAGATCGGCATTATGAGATTTAAGTTGATTTTCAGCATCACCTTTATGCATCTGTTCGCGTTTTTGTTCAACATTTATGCCCATCATTGCTAATGCAATTTCAATATTTTTTGATACAGCTTGTTGATTTTTATCTTTTCTTGAAGAATCATCCGCAAGCCCTCGAATTTCGGCAACATATTCATCGATTGCGCGTGATCTTATTAAAGAAGCCTTACGCTGCTTTTTTATCTCTTTTTCTTGCGCAATAGCAAGAGCCTGTCGCTTTATCGCCGCTTCATCTCGACCCTTTTGTTCAATTTCAGCTTCTGCTCTCATTTGTAATCGCGATTCTTGATCTTTTTTAATATTAATTTTATCCAATGCAATGCGTTGCGCCGCAGATAACGGTTGATCTTGAGCTACCACTACATCATTCATAGGCTCGCCCCATTCCAACGCCCGTTCAATTGCTACATCATATTGTTGAGATGCACTTACTTTTGCTTCACCTTGATCTATTCGCTGATTTTTTGGCATACAAGCAGCCTGAACAACATTTTCAATTAAAACAATAACAGAAAATATAAACGCTCTATAAATCCACTTCATCTTCATAACAATGTATCCTCAAAAATATAAAAAATTAAAATGAGATTTAACGCCCAATTTTTACACATTTTAGGCGGAAAAATGCCTCAATTATAAAATACAACAACGTGACTTTGTAAGCTTTTTACGCATTTCTTCTTCCCACTTTTTAATAAATGGGGATCCCGCATGTTCCAAACTTCGCTGCATATCTGCGGGCAAAGCGCTAATAATTTTGTACACTTGCTCTACATTCTTCGCGTGAGTCTCTTTATTGTCATCAGGACCAATATCTCCACCAAGTACTTGCATAAAAAAATGTAACCAATGTAACTGCTCGTATGAAAGCTGCATGATATAATCTGCGTTCAATTTTTTATAATTCAATACTTGAATACAACTTCGTTCTATGACATCAGATCGTTCTATGGCATAAGTAATAACATTACCATCTTGAGACATTGGATTTAAGAAACTACTAACACTCTTACTTTCTGGACCACTTCTTCCCACATACCGCGCAATCTCTCTCGATTCATAAGGCGGCCCACCTTTGGTTAATGTATCTATCGCATTCACATGAACCTCACCAAAAGGGCTTTTCAGCTCAAAATTGAACCCTTGATCGCCAAATCTTACATCTTCTTTGCATTCATCCGAATCGAAGAAACTAATAACCTTGTCATCGCTATTTTTTATTATTATCTTGAGAGACTTAAAACGACCTTCCTCCTCTCGAAATAAACCCGCGAGAAGTAGCCGCTCTTCATCCAACGCTATTTTTGCACTAAATTCTTTATCATTTATAACTTTTTCGAAACTTGCAAGACATTCACCATTTTTTCTATTCCAAGCTTTTATGCAGCGGTCGGATGAAATAGTAAACAACACTCTTCCATCAGTAGTCATTACAAAACCCTTTATTGAATCTCCATGAAAAATAGGTTCTTGAGGTAAATAAACCAATGAAAAAAAATCTACTCGAGGAAAGAAGCAATACGACTTAATCAATTGTTCTAATTCTTGAGGCAACTTCATGATACTAAGAAGGGCGTCGCTACGAGCTTCTTTAACTTCAATTGCCCCGACTGCTGCCGCAACGCTATTTTTTATCTTTTCTCGCTGCTTCTGTTGTTTTAATTCTGCGCAAGCTGCTTTGCAATTGCCGCCAATCATAACAAATATTAACAATAAAAAGTATAACAATTTCATATCGTATCTTTCGCAATTAATTACATTCATATCCAATTATATTTTATTTTTACCTACCGCAATTTAACTTATTAATAACTAAACTATTCATAACTCTGCCCTTATTTTTACTGTAAAAATTACTGTATGCAACAGCCTCTTTTCTTAACTGGTGCACTATTTCGTTGAGCAAACAAGCTCAATCCTAACTTCGCATCAAAAAATCGATTGATCTTTTCCTGCATTATTATCGGCAATTGCTTCATAAATTCAGTTTGTTGAGGAGTAAAAACTACTTGAGCGTCTTGGGGTAACTTTGCGCGTTGTTCTTTTAAAGTCCTCAATAATTCGTCAAGCTTAATAAGCTGCTGCAATGAAACCCTATACAATTCAGCGCCCAGCCCTTGATGAGCGAATGCCATCGAAAGAGGATTTTTATCGCGAGGAGAAATCATAATTGTAGTTTCCACATCAAAACGCTCCCATAATTTACAATAAAACAATCCTACCAAGAAAGAACCGCACAATTGACCCGCCTCATCCCACGCGAGAACACCCATATTACTTGATCCGGTCAAAAATATTTTATCATTTTCATTTTTCGATGATCTCCAAAAACCATCGACATTTTTAACATGTGTTCTGACTGCAACAGAGATAATGCTACTCGCATGTCCAATTAAAGTGGCTATACATCTTCCCTCTTTATCCCAGATTCGGGCAGTTTTATCACGCGAACCGGTAAAAACTACCCCATCATTTCCTAAATCAATTGCCTGAACCGCGCCAGTATGACCTTTTAAAACACGTTGCTGTTCGCCAATATTATTCCAAATTCTCACAGTTGTATCTTCGGACCCCGTAGCTATGGTACCATTACGATCAACCGCAATTGCAGCGATACATTTTGAATGCCCATACAATTTCTTTTTCAACGAACCATCACTATTCCATAAAGCAACACGTCCATCACGACTCCCCGTAATTATCGTGCCATCATAACCAATATGAACTTGAGAAACTTTACTCATCCGAGATTTTAAACAAACTCGCAATGTGCCATCTGGACTCCAAACACACGCCTTATCAACAGACCAACTCATCGCTATTCTTGAAGCATCAGAAGAATCGCGCCCGAAACAGATCGCCTGAATTCGCATTTTATGCCCAGTAAACGTTAATAATTGATATATG
>Ga0206997_10100_pt1 | contig 24592 bp, 13 predicted proteins | sample Alteio_BWMinCont_3_FD_153478 | JGI IMG/M metagenome (GOLD analysis project Ga0206997, IMG submission 153478) | Enriched cells from forest soil in Barre Woods Harvard Forest LTER site, Petersham, Massachusetts, United States -... | ecosystem: Environmental > Terrestrial > Soil > Temperate forest >...
TTAGTAGACAGAGCTATGAAACTTAATCATATCAATTTAGTAGTTGCAGATGTCGCAGCTGCCATTCACCTTTTTGAAACATACTTTAATTTTAAATGTACCGAAGTAAAAGGTGACAATATTATTGCTGTTTTAAAGGGCGCAGATAACTTTATACTTGTTATAATGACCACCAAAGAAGGTAACCAAAATTACCCGGATGCTTTTCATATAGGGTTTATGTTAGATAGCACAACGGCTGTACCGAAACCTATGAGAAATTAAAAAACGGAGGCATTAATGTTGGGCACGAGCCACGAAAAATAAGAGATAGCTTTGGCTTCTATTTTAATTTCGAAAACATAATGATAGAAGTTGGACATTATTTGAGTTAAAAGCTTAAACTTTTACTTTACTAACAAGTTATAATCATCTTATAAACAGATAATTAACCTATTATCAACTCATTTATAAACGACTTATTAGCAGGGTTACAAACAGCTTCTAAACACGTTATTACTATACTTACCAACGGCTTATAAACCTACTTGTAAACAGCTTATCAGCGCAGAATAAACAGTTAATTAACTGAGTTTATTCACAATTGTTTATTGCTTGTTTTTAAGAGATTTAGCTAAAACCTAAACCACGTGTGTTTGCTCTACCGTTTTAGAATCGATAGCATCGCGTAAGCCGTTACCCACCAACATAAAGGCGAGTACCAATAACATAATAGCTATACCGGGTATAAAGGCAAGGTAAAAAGCATCGGGTGTAAAAATAAACGGTCGGTGGTCGTTAATCATTTTGCCCCAGCTTGCCATAGGCGGCTGCGCACCAATGCCTAAAAAGCTTAAACCTGCTTCGGTTAAAATAGCATTTGCAAAGTTGGATGCCGATATAACAATAACAGGTCCCATAACATTTGGCAACACGTGCTTTCTAATTAAACGGCTGTTTTTATAACCTAAAGCCCTGCCTGCCTCAACAAATTCTTTTTCGCGTAAGCTCATTACTTGTCCGCGCACTATACGGGCAACCTCTACCCACATAGTTAAACCCACAGCCACAAACACCTGCCAAAAACCTTTACCTAAAACAAGTGTAATAGCAATAACCAATAACATGGTGGGGATAGACCATACTACGTTTATTATCCACATAATAACATCATCTAACCAGCCTCTAAAATAACCTGCCATAGCACCCAGCACCACACCAATAAACAACGATATAACCACCGCAATAAACCCAACCGATAACGATATACGAGTACCAATTAGCATACGGCTAAGCAAATCTCTGCCCAGCCTGTCGGTTCCTAAAATAAATTTTTTGGTAACAATATTGTGTTTTTCAACATCCTCTCTAAGTTCGGCTACCGTACAGGTCATTTTTTGGTTGGTGCTGTATTGGTAAAATTCAGTAGTGCCTTTTAGTTCATCATTTTTTACAGGCAAGTTAGAGTTTATATCATACACCACATCAGCCAAGTTATAACGCATTTTAGTGCCGCGATTAGGTTCGTTGCCCGTATATTCCTCTACCACAATATCGTTGCCCGAAAATGTATAATCATACAAAGTAACAAAGGTGTAATCACTTTGCTGTCCGAACAACATTTTCATAAACCAGTTTACGTGGTGCGATTCTTCATTTTTTCTAATTTTCAGCATTCTGATGCTAAACCCTGGCGGTTTTATTTGCAGTTCGGGCTTTTGGTCGTTGCTATCTGGCGTAGAATCAGGTGTTATAAGGTATCCGGCAATAAAAATAAAAACAGAAATAGCTATAACTATCAGTCCACTCATGGCAAGTTTGTTTCGCTTAAAGCGTTTCCATGCCATTTGCGCAAGAGAACGAGCTTTGTTTTCTGATATGTTTTTGCCATTAAACACCTGTTTTTCGTCCCTTCCAGTTTGGTTTAACACTAATTGATGCAACAGTAATTAGGGGTACATAAAATAAGTTTGCTATAAAAGCAGGAATATAAAATGCAAAGTTTAGTTTCTGTTTGTACATAATTGTGCCTAAAAATAATAACAAAAAATCAATTATACATTTGTATATTAGTGTAAATAGACAAAAACCGCTATTAGCACCATTAAAAACACCTAAAAATAGGGTAATTAGCATCAATAAATTGGTTAAAAATAGCAAACCGCCTATAAACCAAGCAGTTTTTAGGCGCATGTTTTTAGCCTTATTAGCCCATCTTAATCGTTGACTTATAAAAGATGATATATCTTTCTCTGCTTTTGTATAAGCAATAGCACAAGGGTTTTTAAGTGTGTTTATTTTAAATTTAGCATCCATAAACGCCTGCAACAAAAACATATCATCACCCGATGCTATATGCAAATTATCTTTATAGGGGTTAACTGCAATAAAACTATCTTTTCGGTATGCTAAATTAGCACCACTGCAAACAAAGGGTAGCTTGTTTTTTGCAAAAGCATAACCAATGCTGCTTATAGCCATGTTTTCAAACCGTTGAAACAATTGTACAAACGATGTACCTGTAAGCATAACAGGAGCCAATAATAACTTGGGTTTTGTAACTACAAACTCATAAGCAATGCTTTTTAACCAGCGCGAACTTTTTGTAAATGTATCAGCATCTCGGGTAATAATAATGCTTCCTGTAGCTTTGGCAACAGCCAACTCAATAGCCGATTTTTTTCCTGAAAGAGTATGTGTTTTTAAATCAAGTAATTGGTAAGTAAAATTCCGGGAGTGTAAAAAAAACTCGGCTACTTTTTTTGTATCGTCTTCGGAGTTGTCATCAACTAAAATAAGCTCTACTAATTCTTTCGGGAAATCCTGTTCTGCAAGGCTTTCCAGGCATCTTATAATAGTATCCTCTTCATTTCTAAACGGAATAACAATGCTTATTTTTTCTAAAGGTGTAAACTTGCTAAAATCAACATCTTTTTTAGCAAAGCTGATGGTAAAAATAGATACGAGTATCAATATCGTATAAACCAAAAGTGTAGCTATAACAAGTAATTTTAGCCAAATCATATCTTTTGTTTTTTACCGAAGGTAAACTTATTTCGCACTAAAAACACGTATCCAACTACCGATGGTATAACAATGTTTATTAACCACAGTAAGGTAGCTGCAATTGATAATTTCCAATCGTTACTGCCTAAGCCGCCAAATAACAAAACCACTACAAAAGCACGTATAGCCACTTCTATAAAACTAATCATGGGTATAGTACTTAATAGCAAATAAGTTACGGTTATGGCTCCTGTAATGTGATATATGTTGCCTTGCACACCACAAGCGGCAAGCAACAAATAAAATTGCCAGGCAAAAACTATATATCGTATGGTAGAAAGTAACAGCATTTTTAATAGCATACTACGTTCAATCTCTAAATGTGTAAAATCGTATTTCTTTAAAAAATTAGTTTTTTTAAGCCATATAATTACGTTGTTTACGCGCCACAATAAAACGGTAAATACAAGCAGTAAAGTACCTTCGGCAGTTAGTATAGTAGTAAAATAACTTTTATCAATCATGGTAGAAAAACACAGCAAACCTGCACAACCCATAATAATGGTTACAACCAATTGCACTATGCCACTAACAAAATGCAGGGTTGTTGCTTTAGCTCTGTGTTCGGGTTTAAAAAAAAGTACACGTCCTGCAAACTCACCCAGTCTGCCTGGTGTAAGGTTGCCAATGCAAACACCCATCCAAACCGATTGCCATGCTTTTTTAAACGAAATCTTCTCTATTTTTTTAGTAAATAGTTGCCACTTAAAAACCTCAATGCCCCAGTTTAAAAACAACAGTAACACGGTTAATAAAATCAGTAAGGAGTTATAAAAAGTAAAAATTTCTTTAACCGAACTTAAGTTTTCTGCCGAGTACGACTGATAAAGTCTATGTACAATAAGCGTTAAGCAAGCCAAGCCAATAAAGGCTTTTACAATAATAGATAGTATGTTTTTACGTAGAAATGCCAAAATGTAAAGATAAAAGAAACTCCATGAGATTGTTAAAGTTTTATCTTGGAATAAACAGAAATTATTTATATTTACATTAAAAAAACAAAATATGAAGAAACAACTATTTACGTTAATTTCGGCAATAAGTGTAGGCTTTACGTTTGGTCAGGCTATCCCTAACGGAGGATTCGACAACTGGGTGGTAACAAACTATGCAGTTCCCCAGTATTATGGAACTTCAAGTTTTAATCAAACGGGTCACGGTAACAATGCTATTGCACCATATAATGCCGTACAAACAAGCGATGCATTTCATGGGGCTTATGCCTTGCAATTAAACACAGTATCGGGAGGTGGCGGTGCCCTATTTGCGTTTGCTGCAAATGGTCAACCGGGTGGTGGTACCAGTGTGCCACAAGGCGGTATACCCTATACACAACAAGCAACAGGCATTAGGTTTCATTATAAAAGCACCATTATGCCAGGCGATACAGCCATTGTGCTTGTTCAGTTTAAAAAAGCTTATAGCTTAGTCGGTTCTTATGTATTTAAAATTTCAAGCACCCAAAGTAATTATACGTTATTTTCTTCTGCATTTAGTCCTGCATTAACAATGGCTCCCGATTCAGTTATGTTTGCAGCCGCTTCAAGCAATGCGCTATCATCTAATCCGGCCATTGTAGGCAATATGTTACAAATTGATAGCGTTACTTTTACAGGTGTATCTGCTCAACCGGCTAACTTAAATGGTGATTTTGAACTGTGGAACCCACAGGTTAATTATAGTCTTGGCGGCTGGATATTTAATGATTTAGTTAAACAAACTACCGATTTTTATTCAGGTTCTTATGCAATGGAACTAACTACTAATTACGATCCGTCTAATAATGGAGCTCCATCTGCAGGCTATGCTACAACGGGTAACCGAAATGGCACAGGGGGTAAGCCATATACTTCTATGAATGATACTGTAGTTTTTTATTACAAATATTCCCCTGCCTCGGTTAACGATACAGCAACTTTTTCTGCGCAAACTAAGCTGGCTGGTAGCTTTATTGGCGGTGCTTACATTAATTTACTACCGGCTGCAACATATACGATGAAGAAAGTGCCTCTAATTTCTTCTTCCACGCCCGATTCATTAATAATTTCTATGTATTCTTCCAAATACTATCCTGTTGCAACAGCTAATGTTGGCAGCGATTTAAAAATAGATAACATGTATCTAACGTCAAACCCCACCACAGGTATAAAAATAGTTGATAACAATAACAGCATTGCCATACAACCAAACCCAAATAATGGAGCTTTTAATGTAAGCGTAAAAGGCTTTACAGCTGTAACCATACAAAAAGTAGAAATTTTTGATGTAAATGGTAAATTGGTTGAAACCCAAACGTATAATGTGGCTACATCTTCTCAAAATTTCGATATAAGCCATTTAAATGCAGGCATTTATAATGTAAACATAACCAGCAATGGTACTGTAATAAGCAAAAGGGTAGTGGTAACGCATTAAACTTTTCTAAGTTTAATTACAAAAAAGTCGGTTAATTCCGGCTTTTTTGCTTTTATGGTGTACTAGTTTATCCGGTTAATGGCTGTTTTTCTGACAAAATTTCAAAATCATTTAACTGGCAACATATTTGACGTACTTTTGCGACTTTTAAAAATTAAACCATGAGCAACGATATAATTCCGGAAGAACAAGTAACTGGTAATTCAGACGATACAATCAATCAGGAAAGCCCTGCTGAATTTGCAAAAGAAGTAAACCAGGCTGAAGGCGAGTTTAAAAAATTAGAGAAAGAAATTGCCGATTTAAATGATAAGTATTTGCGTTTATATGCCGAGTACGATAATTTTCGTAAACGCACGGCTCGCGAACGACTTGATTATATGAGCACTGCAGGCGAAGATGTGTTAAAAGCATTTATTCCTGTGGTTGATGATTTTGAGCGTGGTATTAAGGCAAATGAAGCCATTACCGATGTAAAACCTATTAACGAAGGCATTCAGCTTATTTTTAATAAACTACAAAGTATTTTAAAAGCAAAAGGCATCGAAGCCATGCAAAGCATTGGTACAACTTTCGACCCAGAAACTATGGAAGCAATTACCAATATACCGGCTCCAACGCATGATATGAAAGGAAAAGTAGTTGATGAAGTTGAAAAAGGATATTTAATGAATGGTAAAGTAATTCGCTATGCAAAAGTAGTAGTGGGTGCTTAATTGAAATAAAATTTTAGTATGTCAACAAAAAGAGATTATTACGAAATATTGGGTATCAGTCGCGGTGCTTCTGAGGATGAGATAAAAAAAGCTTATCGCAAAATGGCTATTAAATATCACCCCGATAAAAACCCCGGTGATAAAAAGGCAGAAGATAATTTTAAAGAAGCTGCCGAAGCCTACGAAGTTTTAGGCAATGCCGAAAAACGTCAGCGTTACGACCAATATGGGCATGCAGCCAATGCCTCATCAGCATCTGGCGGTGGTGGCCATTATGGCGGCGGCATGAACATGGATGATATTTTCTCTCAGTTCGGTGATATTTTTGGAGGTGGTTTTGGTGGCGGAAGCTCTTCGCGTGGTGGTGGACGCCGCGTAAACCGTGGCACTAACCTGCGTGTTAAAGTAAAACTTAACCTGCAAGAAATTGCCAACGGCGCCGAAAAGAAAATTAAAGTAGCAAAATATGTGGCTTGCGGTACCTGTAAGGGCAGTGGAGCTAAAGGTGGTGCAACCGAAACTTGCCGTATTTGCCATGGTAGCGGTGTGCAAACCCAAGTGCGCCAAACTATTTTAGGTGCTATGCAAACGCAAACAACCTGTTCTGCCTGCGGCGGACAAGGCACAACCATAAAAGAAAAATGCCCTACCTGTCATGGTGATGGCATTGTGCGTGGCGAAGAAATAATTACATTAAACATTCCTGCCGGTGTAGCAGAAGGCATGCAGCTTTCGGTTAGCGGTAAAGGTAATGCAGCCCAACGTGGCGGTGTTAATGGCGATTTAATTGTTGTTATAGAAGAAGAAGAACATCCGGAGCTAAAACGCGATGGGCATAATTTATTTTATGAATGTTATGTAAACTTTGCTGATGCAGCTTTAGGAATTTCAGTAGAAATCCCTACGGTAGATGGTAAAGCCAAAATAAAAATAGATGCCGGTACACAAAGTGGTAAAGTACTGCGTTTAAAAGGCAAAGGCTTACCCGATGTAAATTCGTACCACAAAGGCGATTTACTGGTAAACATCAACGTTTGGACGCCACAGAACCTAAGTTCTGAAGAGAAAAAAATCGTTGAAAAACTACGCGAATCAAAGAATTTTCACCCTGCGCCAAGCAAGAATAACAAAACCTTTTTTGAGCGCATGAAAGAATATTTCGAATAATTTTTTCTTTTTCTAAAACTTTTTTCAAAAAATAGTTGTTGATAAGGAATTAAGTATTACATTTGCGCCCCCTTAGGAATAAGAGTAGATTAAAAGGGGATTAGTTCTTTAGAGAGAGGTTTAGGAAGCGAAAAAAATAAAATTATTTTTTTAAATTTTATTTGGAGATAAAGAAAAAGTGATTACTTTTGCAGCCCGATTTTACCGAAGGTAAAAAATGGGGAGCAAAAAGCGTTCTGAATTAGATTATTGAAGATGAGATAGGGAGCCGCAAGGGGACTAAATCGAATCTAAGAAATATAACCGTTCTTTGAAAGAAATGAATAGCCAAATATAAGCGAGTAAGAACTACTTAGCGTATTTGAATTAAACCAAGCCCGATAACAGACATTAACTTTGCGAATGTAAAATAGCAAAGAAAAACAATTTATACAATGGAGAGTTTGATCCTGGCTCAGGATGAACGCTAGCGGCAGGCCTAATACATGCAAGTCGAGGGGCAGCACAGGTAGCAATACTGGGTGGCGACCGGCGCACGGGTGCGTAACACGTATACAATCTGCCCATATCAGGAGAATAGCCCGGAGAAATTCGGATTAATGCTCCATAACATAGTGAAACGGCATCGTTTTATTATTAAAGTTCCGACGGATATGGATGAGTATGCGGATGATTAGCTAGTTGGCGGTGTAATGGACCACCAAGGCAACGATCAATAGGGGTACTGAGAGGTTAAACCCCCACACTGGTACTGAGACACGGACCAGACTCCTACGGGAGGCAGCAGTAAGGAATATTGGACAATGGTGGCAACACTGATCCAGCCATGCCGCGTGCAGGATGAAGGCGCTACGCGTTGTAAACTGCTTTTGTACGGGAGAAAACCTATCTACGTGTAGATAGCTGATAGTACCGTAAGAATAAGCATCGGCTAACTTCGTGCCAGCAGCCGCGGTAATACGAAGGATGCAAGCGTTATCCGGATTTATTGGGTTTAAAGGGTGCGTAGGCGGACTTATAAGTCAGTGGTGAAATCTCGTTGCTTAACAACGAACGTGCCATTGATACTGTAGGTCTTGAGTACAGATGCCGTTGGCGGAATGTGTCATGTAGCGGTGAAATGCATAGATATGACACAGAACACCGATTGCGAAGGCAGCTGACGAAACTGTAACTGACGCTGAGGCACGAAAGCGTGGGGATCAAACAGGATTAGATACCCTGGTAGTCCACGCCCTAAACTATGATTACTAGCTGTCGGCGATACACAGCCGGTAGCCAAGCGAAAGCGATAAGTAATCCACCTGGGGAGTACGCCCGCAAGGGTGAAACTCAAAGGAATTGACGGGGGCCCGCACAAGCGGAGGAGCATGTGGTTTAATTCGATGATACGCGAGGAACCTTACCCGGGCTTGAAAGTTAGTGACCGGTGGTGAAAGCCACTTTTCAGCAATGACACGAAACTAGGTGCTGCATGGCTGTCGTCAGCTCGTGCCGTGAGGTGTTGGGTTAAGTCCCGCAACGAGCGCAACCCCTACTTCTAGTTGCCAGCATGTAATGATGGGGACTCTAGAGGAACTGCCCGCGCAAGCGGTGAGGAAGGTGGGGACGACGTCAAGTCATCACGGCCCTTACGTCCGGGGCTACACACGTGCTACAATGGTTACAACAGAGGGCAGCTACACAGTAATGTGATGCCAATCCATCAAAAGTAACCTCAGTTCGGATTGAGGTCTGCAACTCGACCTCATGAAGCTGGATTCGCTAGTAATCGCGCATCAGCAATGGCGCGGTGAATACGTTCCCGGGCCTTGTACACACCGCCCGTCAAACAATGGAAGTCGAGAGTATTTAAAGTAGGTTGCCGCAAGGCGCCTCCTAGAGTAAAATCGGTAACTGGTGTTAAGTCGTAACAAGGTAGCCGTACCGGAAGGTGCGGCTGGAACACCTCCTTTCTGGAGAGGCCTTGGTTTATATGGTTTATTTACGTTTAAGCATTTTTACTTGCTTTTGGTTATTCATTTCTTTTATTTTTTTAGTTGATAGATATTCTATTGATTAGTGAAAATAAAACACATTATCCCAAAACGAGCCAAGTGGGGCTTACCACTGAGGCGGAAACAGGACACAGGAGCAAGATTGATAAAACGATTTTGTGTAATGATACTGACACAGTCCCGTAGCTCAGTTGGTTAGAGCACTACACTGATAATGTAGGGGTCAACGGTTCAAATCCGTTCGGGACTACATCGCATTTTAGAATAAAAAGATTCTAGGATGTGCGTTTAAGGTTTGGGCATTTAGAGTTCGAAGTTTGAAAGAACAAAAAACTTTAGATAGCAGAACTTTAAATTGAATAAGAAAACTCGAATTGGGGGATTAGCTCAGCTGGCTAGAGCACCTGCCTTGCACGCAGGGGGTCAACGGTTCGAATCCGTTATTCTCCACATTAAAGTTTGGTAGTAATACCAGATAATGTTCTTTGACATATTGATAAAAAGACACAAGAGAGACAATCTTAACAGATAGTAAATCTCGCGAACCACTCTTAACTCATTTGAGTGCTGTAGCGAGTATAAAAAAATTGCGTGTTTACGCGCAAACAAAGAAAGTAATTAAGGGCGTATGGAGGATGCCTAGGCTCTTGGAGGCGAAGAAGGACGTGATAAGCTGCGATAAGCTTTGGGGAGTGGCAAATACACATTGATCCAGAGATTTCCGAATGGGGCAACCTAATATACTGAAGGTATATTGACCAGCAATGGTAGCAAACCCGCTGAACTGAAACATCTAAGTAGGCGGAGGAGGAGAAAATAATAATGATTTCGTAAGTAGTGGCGAGCGAACGCGAAACAGCCCAAACCCATTTGGTTACGGCCAGATGGGGGTTGTAGGACCACAACATTGACTTTTAAATTATAATAGAACAGGTTTGGAAAGGCCGACCATAGAGGGTGATAGTCCCGTATATGAAATGATTTAGATACATAGTGGTATCCTGAGTACTGCGGGGTCGGAGACGCCCTGTAGGAATTTGCCGGCACCATCCGGTAAGGCTAAATACTCCCAAGAGACCGATAGCGAACTAGTACTGTGAAGGAAAGGTGAAAAGAACCGCGAACAGCGGAGTGAAATAGAACCTGAAACCGTACGCCTACAAGCGGTCAGAGCCCTTTAGTGGGGTGATGGCGTGCCTTTTGCATAATGAGCCTACGAGTTGCTCTTCACTAGCAAGGTTAAGGACTTAAGGTCCGTTAGCCGTAGCGAAAGCGAGTCTTAACAGGGCGAATATAGTTAGTGGAGGCAGACGCGAAACCTTGTGATCTACCCATGGTCAGGATGAAGTGATGGTAACACATCATGGAGGTCCGAACCGATAAGCGTTGAAAAGCTTCCGGATGAACTGTGGGTAGGGGTGAAAGGCTAATCAAACTAGGAAATAGCTCGTACTCCCCGAAATGCCTTTAGGGGCAGCGTGGAAATAAAGTCTTATGGAGGTAGAGCTACTGATTGGATGCGGGGGAAGCGATTCCTACCAAGTCCTGACAAACTCCGAATGCCATAAGATATGTTCTGCAGTGAGCCTGCGGGTGCTAAGGCCCGTGGACGAGAGAGGGAGAACTCAGACCATCAGCTAAGGTCCCCAAATATGTGTTAAGTTGATAAAACGAAGTCCGGTCGCATTGACAGCCAGGATGTTTGCTTGGAAGCAGCCATTCATTTAAAGAGTGCGTAACAGCTCACTGGTCGAGCGACTGGGCATGGAAGATACTCGGGCATCAAACACATTACCGAAGCTATGGATTCATATGATAAATATGACTGGTAGGGGAGCATTCTAACAGCGTTGAAGAAGGAGCGTAAGCCCTATTGGAGCGGTTAGAAAAGCAAATGTAGGCATAAGTAACGATAAAACAGGCGAGAAACCTGTTCGCCGATAGACTAAGGTTTCCTGAACAACGTTAATCGATTCAGGGTTAGTCGGGACCTAAGATGAAGCCGAAGGGCGTAATCGATGGACATACGGTTAATATTCCGTAACCTGCCCTGTTGCGATGGAGGGACGAAGGAGTGAAAGCGCTGCGAACTGACGGAATAGTTCGTTGAAGGCCGTAGATATATTTTTGGTAGGTAAATCCGCCAGAGATGTCGAAAGCTGATAGTATACTGAGCCGTAAGGCAAGGTAATATGCGCCTAATCAGACTTCCAAGAAAAACTTCTAAGCTTCAGACAGAGGCAGCCCGTACCTCAAACCGACACAGGTAGTCAAGTAGAATATACTAAGGCGCTCGAGTGATCCGCGGTTAAGGAACTAGGCAAATTAACCCCGTAACTTCGGGAGAAGGGGTGCCCACAGCAATGTGGGTCGCAGAGAAATGGCGGTGGCGACTGTTTAACAAAAACACAGGGCTTTGCGAAAACGAAAGTTGAAGTATAAGGCCTGACACCTGCCCGGTGCTGGAAGGTTAAAAGGAGAGGTTAGTAGTAATACGAAGCTTTGAATTGAAGCCCCAGTAAACGGCGGCCGTAACTATAACGGTCCTAAGGTAGCGAAATTCCTTGTCGGGTAAGTTCCGACCTGCACGAATGGTGTAACGATCTCCGCTCTGTCTCAACCGCGAGCTCGGTGAAATTGTGGTATCAGTGAAGACGCTGATTACCCGTAACGGGACGGAAAGACCCCATGCACCTTTACTATAGCTTAACATTGACTTTGGGTAAATTATGTGTAGAATAGGTGGGAGACTATGAAGTGGCGGCGCTAGCCGTTATGGAGTCGAAATGTGAAATACCACCCTTAATTTATTCGGAGTCTAACTCCGCAAGGAGGACATTGTTTGGTGGGTAGTTTGACTGGGGTGGTCGCCTCCGAAAGAGTATCGGAGGCTTTCAAAGGTTCCCTCAGTACGCTTGGTAACCGTACGTAGAGTGCAATAATATAAGGGAGCTTGACTGTGAGGCCTACAAGCCGAGCAGGATCGAAAGATGGATATAGTGATCCGGTGGTTCCGTATGGAAGGGCCATCGCTCATAGGATAAAAGGTACGCTGGGGATAACAGGCTGATCCTTCCCAAGAGCTCATATCGACGGGGGGGTTTGGCACCTCGATGTCGGCTCGTCACATCCTGGGGCTGGAGAAGGTCCCAAGGGTTCGGCTGTTCGCCGATTAAAGTGGCACGCGAGCTGGGTTCAGAACGTCGTGAGACAGTTCGGTCCCTATCTGTTATGGGCGTTAGAAAATTGAGGGGACCTGACTCTAGTACGAGAGGACCGAGTCGGACGTACCGCTAGTGTACCAGTTGTTTCGCCAGAAGCACCGCTGGGTAGCTATGTACGGATGAGATAAGCGCTGAAAGCATCTAAGTGCGAAACTCACCTCAAGATAAGTTTTCTTTATAAGAACCGTAGCAGACTACTACGTTGATAGGTCATAGGTGTATAGGCAGCAATGTCAAAGCCGAGTGATACTAATTGTTCGTAAGCTTTCAAAAAATCTCTTCTTGTGTCTTTTTTCAATTTGTTATCAAAAATTGGTTAATAGCCAATAGGGAATAGCGAATAGGCTGCATAAGCCTAATAACTATTGCCTAATATCTATTAACTAGATAGTTTTTGGTGTCTATATCATCGGGGTTCACCTTTTCCCATTCCGAACAGAGCAGTTAAGCCCGATAGAGCTGATGGTAGTTGGCCTAAAGCCCGCAAGAGTAAGTCGATGCCAATTTTAAATCCTCCTTCATTAAATTGACAGGGGGATTTTTTTTTGCGTAAATATTTTTTGATATTAAATCCTACTTGCTTGTTATAATTTGATATTTCGCTTACTAATTCCCTATTAGTAATTATATTTGATAGAGTAGTATAAATCTACAATATTGCTCAAGACGTAAAAATGAAAGTATATAAATATAGGGGAGTCGAAATCGATATATTTAACCGAGACTTAGATGCATTTAAGAAAAATAAATTTTTTGCGCCAAAATTTGAAATACTAAATGATCTTTTTGAAGCAAATTTTAATGAAATTATTTCCAGTACTGTCGATATATTAAGTGATGCTTTTTCAATTGACTCTAAAGAATTAAAAGAGCAAATACAAAAAGTAGTTGAATCTAAACACAAATTAGGAATATTTTCTCTTTCTAAAGCCTGGGACATAGAACAAATGTGGGCGCATTATGCAAGCTCAAACCGAGGTTATTGTATTGAATATGAAGCTGACAAACTGAAAGATAAAACAAAAAATTTTGATTTCTCGGAGGAACTAGAAGTAACTTATTCGGATGAAATTCAAACTTTAACTGTTGAAGATCTTAAGAACAGATTAATGACTCAAAAAATGTATGGTGTTAAAAAGAAAAAGTGGGAATATGAAGATGAAATAAGGTTAATTTTTGACAATTATTCTTTTGATAAATCTTCATTGAAAAATCATCACGAGTCTGCAATAACTGGGGTCTATTTCGGATATAAAGCCGAAGATTCTCTTATAGATACCTTTAAAGAAGCTTTTAAAAACCGAGATGTAAATTTTTATCGAATAACCGTAAATCGGCAAAAAAATTGCTTAGAAAATAATTTAATTTTTGAGTCTAAAAAATTAAGAAAATTTGATATAAATAAATTCAATGTCGAAATACTTAAATATCAAAATAACTCAGTAGTTGAAAACTACTTTATCTATTTAAAAGATTCTTTGACAAGCGAGGAATTAAAAGAATTTATTTCTGCATTTCGAGATAAGTTTTGCTATAAACCATGTAATTTAAATGTTTTTGATACATCAAAGATATCAGAACTAATTGGAGTTTACCCTCTTAAAGGGAGAGATTATATTCAATATGCTGATGCTTGTATTGCGGCGGCCGAATTTAGTACGGAAGAATTTATATCAGACTATCCCTATAAAGACTTTTATTATAAAGAACTACTTGAAGGATTCACAAAAACATAGCTTACGTTATTGTGGCAATTTGCTTGTTACTACACGTTAGGGATTGTAGTAAGCTGCCATGCAGCGCGAAAAGCCCGACGGCGTAATCGCCGGAACGCCCAAATATAGATTTCTCACATTCGTTCGAAATGACAACGCACTATATTAGTAATGACAAATAGGCGAAATACCTGTACCAGTAGGTAGGATTTTTTAGTGATACTATTTGTTTACGTATATTTGTATATTATTTAGCACAAAATGAGAGACGTAATTTGGACTATAATAACTATTTGGGTTGTGTATAGGATTTGGGAGGCGATTAAATCATCGAGGGTTTATATTTACCAGAAACATGAACATAATTATAATACATCATCTCAACGAGAAGGTGAAGTGAAGATTGATGCAAAAAACCAGGAGCATCATTCCGAAAGGAAACCAAATTCGGACAAGGGAGGCGAGTACATAGATTTTGAAGAGATAAAAAATTAATTTTATCAAAATTTATTAATTGAAATAACCTGAATGGTTATTCGTTAGTACATTCGCACACATAATTAAAATTGTATGAATATTAAAAAATTTCTGCCGCACCTTATTGCTATAGGTGCGTTTTTAGCTATTTCGTTGTTTTATTTTAGCCCACTGTTGGATGGAAAAAAACAAATCCAACAAAGTGATATAATGCACTATAAAGGCACTGCGCAAGAAATATCGGACTTTAGAAAAGAACACAATGGCGAGGAACCTTTATGGACTAATAGCATGTTTGGCGGGATGCCTGCGTACCAAATATCGGTACAGTACCATGCTAATTTAATGAAATATGTAGATAATGCTTTTCAGTTATGGTTACCGCATCCGGTTGGCATGGTGTTTTTATACTTTTTTGGATTTTATATTTTGCTTTTGTGTTTGCGCATTAACCCGTGGATTGCTGCTGTAGGGGCTTTAGCTTATGGCTTCTCATCTTTCTTTTTTATTATATTAGAAGTAGGGCACAATACACAAGCGCATGCTATTGCATATATAGCACCTTTGCTGGGAGGCATTATACTTACGCTTCGTAAAAACTTTATTGTGGGTGGGGCATTAACTACTTTGTTTGCTTCGTTGGAATTGTACTCGAACCACGTGCAGATTACCTATTACTTTTTTATGGTTGTGGCGGCCATTATGTTGGTTGAGTTTTACGGTGCCATAAAAGAAAAGCGCCTGCCTGATTTTATTAAGCGTAGCGCTATAATGGTTATAGCTATTATGATTGCGGTGCTTCCTAATATATCGAACCTGTGGGCTACATACGAATATGGTAAATACACTACGCGTGGCACATCGGACTTAACGATAAATGAAAATAAACAGAGCAATAATGGTAATAAAACAAGTGGACTTGATAGGGATTATGCTACTATGTGGAGTTATGGGATTGATGAAACTTTTACGCTGTTAATTCCAAATTTTAAAGGTGGTGCATCGGAATCGATAGGAGCGCATAATAAAAATGCTTTAGAAGCTATACAAGACCCTCAAATGCGTCAGTATGCAGGTGGCATGAGTGCTTATTACGGAAATCAATATTTTACATCGGGTCCGGTTTATATTGGAGCCATTATGATATTTTTAGCCATACTGGGTTTGTTTTTAATTAAAGACAGAATTAAATGGGCTTTGCTTGTTATTACCATTATAAGCATTATGCTTGCCTGGGGTAAAAACCTGATGTGGTTTACCAACATATTCTTTGACTACTTTCCGGGATATAATAAATTCCGTTCGATAACCATGATATTGGTTATTGCAGAGTTAACGATACCCTTATTAGCTGTGCTTGCGTTGCAAAAGCTATATGAATCGACGGCCACTACAACAGTAAACATTGGTAAAAAAACAATGACTACCAGCCGTGTGTTAATTATTGCAGCCTCAATTACCGGAGGTTTTGCGTTGTTGTGTTATATAGCACCTGATATGTTTAATAAATTTCAGGCAGATAATGAGTTAAAACAATTGGTAGCTCAGGCAAAGCAGCAAGACCCAAATGTGCAAGTAGCTCAAATAGAAAGCGCTTATACGCCGGTTTTAGAACAGGCGGAGTTGGCTCGTAAAGCTATTTTTAAAGCAGATGCTATGCGCACTTTTATTTTCATTTTACTATCTTTTGGTGCTTTGTGGTTTTATTTATCGAAAAAATTAAACGAGCAAATGCTATTTGCAGCCTTAGGGGTTTTTGTGTTGGCAGATATGTGGCCAGTGGCGGCGCGTTACCTAAACAGCAGTAACTATGTGCCGAAGGCACAAATGGAAAGTCCGTTTCCAAAATCGAAGGCAGATGAATTTATTTTACAGGATAAATCGTTAGATTATCGGGTGCTTAAAACAGGTAATCCTTTTAATGATGCTTCTACATCGTACTGGCATAAATCGATTGGGGGATATCATGGAGCTAAATTAAAGCGTTACCATGAGCTTATGTCTTTTCAATTAGAGCCAAATATGGCTGCCATGATGCAAACCTTGAGAAGTGCTGGTGTTTCTGACTCATCAATTAAAGTTGCTTTTAGTAGAACGCAGGTGCTTAACATGCTGAACACAAAATATGTTATTATAAATGATGATGCGCCGCCGTTAATTAATCCGTTAGCGAATGGTAATGCCTGGTTTGTAAAAAATATACTGTCGGTAAACTCTGCTAATGATGAGATTTTAAAACTATCGGACATTAACACCAAAGAAACTGCCATTATTAATGATAAATTTAATGAGGAGCTAAAAGGTTTTAAACCTCAGTTTGATGAAACTGGTACGATAAAATTAAACTCGTATCAGGCAAATAAACTGGTGTATGAAACTAATGCAAAAACAAGTCAATTAGCTGTGTTTTCTGAGATTTATTACCCGAAAGGTTGGGTGGCTACTATTGATGGGAAAGAAAGTCCGTATGTAAATGCAGATTACGTTTTACGTGCCATGGTGATACCTGAAGGCAAACACACGGTAGAATTTAGTTTTAAACCGGCTGTGTATGTGGTTGGAGAAAAAATATCGATGGCAGGATCTATTTTAGTGTTGCTTATTTCTTTTGGTGGCTTGTTTTACGGTTACAAAAAAGAGCAAACAGCTTAAATTTTTATTTCTTCATTATCTTGTAAATGGAACAACTAACACAAAATTTAAAAAGCGGAGAGATGAAAATTCTTGAAGTGCCTTACCCAATGCTGGGTAAAGGCTGTGTGTTGGTTAAAAACCATTACTCGATTATTAGTGCCGGAACAGAAGGAAAAACTGTGAAGGATGCTCGTTTGGGCTACGTGGGCAAAGCCATGGCCCGAAAAGATGAAGTTAAAAAAGTAATAAATACAGCTAAAACAATTGGTTTAGTAGATACGTATAAGCTGATGATGAACAAGCTGGATGCTCCATCTGCTTTGGGATATAGTTGTGCCGGTGAAGTTATTACGGTAGCTGATGATGTTAGTGAATTTAAAATTGGAGATAAAGTTGCCTGTGCCGGAGCAGGCGCTGTGCATGCAGAAATAGTTGCTGTGGCAAAAAACCTTTGTGTTAAACTAGAAGATGATGTGCCGTTAAATGAAGCTGCTTTTACAACCCTTGGTGCTATTGCTTTACAAGGAATTAGGCAGGCTGATTTAAGACTGGGAGAAAGCTGCGCTGTAATTGGGTTAGGTTTAATTGGGCAGCTTACCGTACAAATGCTAAATGCAGCAGGAGTAAAAAGTATAGGAATTGATATTGATAAAAATATGGTGAGACTAGCTCAGGAGCTTGGAGCGAGTTACTCCATTGAAAGAAATACAGAGGGCATTGAAAATACTATACGTGAATTAACTAAAGGATATGGCGTAGATGCTGTAATTATTACGGCGGCTACAAGCAGCACCGACCCTGTTGATTTTGCCGGAGAGCTTTGTAGAACGAAAGGCAAGGTTGTTATTGTAGGAAGTGTACCAACGGGTTTTAAACGTGCGGGCTATTATAAAAAAGAATTGGAGCTTAGAATGTCATGCTCGTATGGGCCGGGTAGATATGATAGAAATTATGAAGAGAGTGGGGTAGATTATCCGTATGGATATGTGAGGTGGACTGAGAATAGAAATATGCAGGCTTTTGCTGATTTGTTGGCGCATAAAAAAATAAATATTGCTAAACTGATTTCGCATACGTTTGAATTTAAAGAAGCGCCTAAGGCTTATCAATTAATTGTAGATAAAACAGAAGCTTTTACCGGGGTTTTATTGAAGTACGATACCGAGAAAAAAATAAGTGCAACTGTTCAGTTGAAAAACACGCAAGCTGTGGCTGGTAAAGCTGCTATTGGGTTTATTGGGGCCGGGTCGTTTGCAGGGAATGTGTTGTTGCCTGCTCTTAAAGATAATTGCAGCTTTGTAGGCATTGCTACAAACAGACCCAATAACGCGCGCAACATTGCTGATAAGTACGATTTTAATTATTGTACAGGCAATGTAAATGAGTTGATGGAAGATAAAACCATTAACACCATTTTTATTGCTACCAGGCATGACTCGCATGCAGGATATGTGATGGATGCTTTGAAGCATAACAAAAATGTATTTACTGAAAAGCCTTTGTGTTTGCATGAAGGGGAGCTTGAAGAGATAAAAGACTTGTATCAAAAATCGAAATCGGTGGTGATGTTGGGGTTTAACAGACGGTTTGCTCCACAAATTATAAAAGCGAAAGCGTTTTTTGATAAACTAAATGTACCTCTATCTATAAACTACAGAATTAATGCCGGTACTATTGCGGCCGACCATTGGGTGCATGATAAGAATGTAGGCGGGGGAAGAATTATAGGAGAGGTTTGTCATTTTATTGATTTGCTTACGTTTATTACAGGCTCGAAAGTGAAATCATTGTCGGCGAATGCAATGAAGGATGCGAAGCATTTAACGGATACGCTTACTATTAATTTTCAGTTTGAGAATGGTAGTATTGGTACCATTTCTTACTTCTCTAACGGGAATAAAAATTTAGATAAAGAATATTTAGAGATTTTTGGTGCAGGACAGGTTATTGTGATTGATGATTTTAAAGACATGCTAACCTACGGCAGCAGCAAAAAAACGGATAGCCTTAGCAAACAAGATAAAGGGCATAAACAGGAAGTAGCCTTGTTTTTAGATGCTATTGCTAAAGGGAAAGAAAGCCCGGTTGGGTTTGATGAGATTTATCACTCGATGTTTTGTACCTTTAAGGTGGAAGAATCTATTGCGTTAGGCGGTAAACAGATTTTAATTTAAAGCCATGAAAGGTTTAATTAGCATACTGATAGTTTTTGTTGTGGTGTTTTGCGCCTGCAAAAAGAATTATACCTGCACTTGTACAACTACCTCGGTAACCAAAACAAACCCTAACGGAACATCAACTACTACGCAAACGGTCACTACATATTCAACAACAACTGTTTCGCAAACTACTATTGATGATACAAAATCAAGTGCGAGTAAAAAATGCTCGGATATGAGTAATACGAGTCTTACTCCTCCTATTAATTGCGCGATTAATTAGGTTGTTTTTTTTGCTAAGGGTTGATTAATCTAAAGTTTTATTTTTTCATATTTCTTTTTCCTTGACGAAAAAGAAACAGGGCAAGTGTGTAGTACACATTTGAGCCAGCTTGTGTGTTAGCCAAGAAAAAACGATTGCTGCCGCACATGGCCAGACGACCTGGCGTTTTTTCACTCCAGCCCGACGGTGCAAAGGGAGATTTATTCGTTCATTTGGTTTATAATATCCATAGTTTCAACGCTTACGGTGCAAACACGTTTTAGCAGGTTTATAACCTCAGCTTTATAGTCGGCAAATTTGTAGGTGTTGAATTTTTCTAAAATGGTGGGGTCGCTTGGCTTTTTTTCTTTGTACTGGTCTAAAATCCACTCTAAGGCACTACGATTGCCCAATTTATAATCCCACGCCATTTTTGGTATGCCAGTTAAGGTGGTTGCCTCATCTAAAATAATTGTGCCGTTTTCTTTATCGGCTTTTAACTTGCATTTAGGCTCTTTAATATCTTTAACGGTAGTTTCTTTTAAAGCAAATGGTTTTACGGTTTCGTAGTTAATGTGTAAATCCATTAAAACCTTGCCCCAATCGCTCCACTTTTTAAAATCTTTATAAAACGGAATACGTGGAAACTCACGTTTTAAATTAAGTTCATATTTTTTAAAATAAGTAGAATTATGCAGTACAGCATAAACGTAATTAAATATTGACTCCTTAGTAACCCCTTTTTTGCCATATTGGTTTACAAATTGATTCAATCCCCAATCGGTAATATTTTCTATCCTGTTACCCTCTGTGTCAAAACGATACATGGGCATACATTGCGCACCCGCAGATAAACAGTTTAAATCTAAATTATGATTAGTTGAAATACATTGAAAATCTTTAGGCGAACTAAATCCAGAAATTGCAATTGTTAAATTTGGTTGTTCACTATTATAAATATTTGCGAACTGGTATAACATACCGTTTAAATGTTTGTCGAAATAATGATATTTTTTTGTGAATGGTCTAAAAAGAGATTCTGTGATTTGCTGCTTTTCAAAAGATTTATTTATCCCTCTTTCTAAATATTTATTTAGTTCTCTATCCCAAGCAATTTTATCCTTATTAGTGTTGGTTTTTTTAATAGCATTTTGATATGTAGCAATAAAATATTTCATTTTTCGTCCAAGTTCTTCTTTTGAAAAATCATATACCCAGCTATCTCTATGGGAAGCTATGCCTAAAGAGAACAACTCAAACAAAGCATTTTTACTCTTGCCCGTTTTGACATTTTTATCAATCAATGGTAAAAGATTTTCAAAATCATTATCAGATAAATTTATCCAATTATTATTTTTATCGGGTTTTACATTTTCAAAAGAAATTTTTGATAAAGGGTTTTCAGTAAACCATTGCAGTTTTTCTTCTTTTCGCCAAAAGTCATCTAAAGTGACGTACTGTATTTTGCAAGTGGTGTTATCTCGTTTTAATTTCTTTACTAAAATCATAATGGCAACCCCAGTTTGTATGCCAAACACATTATGCCCAGTACCTGAAATTTTAGGGTTTGCTCTTACATCGCTTTTAGTATCTATAATGTAAGCGTAATCAAATTCGTCCTGTACACATTTTCTAAATCCGTCAAAAGAACGACTATCAATAAAAGAACGATTAGTAATAAATGATACTATACCATTATTGTCTAATCGGTCAAATGCCCATCTGTAAAACCGAGCATACATATCGTACACATCTCCTTTGTGTTGAGCCTGCCCATGTTTTATAAAAGAATCTTTAATTCTTTTGTCAATTTCTATATATTTTCTATTTGCATTAATATCATTAAAATTTGATTGATGCGCATTGTATGGCGGGTTACCAATAATTACGGCAATCTTTTTCTCATTTTGTTTTTTTATACGCTTGCTGTTTTCTTCGGTAAAGGATGCAAATAAATCAGTTTGTTTACCAGTATAATCAAACCCCATATTATCTAACGTATCTACAAAGCAAAGGTTTTCAAACTCAGCATAATGTCCCATTTTTTGCGTGTAGGTAAACTCTATATTGAGGTTGCTAATGTAGTAAGGCAGTATGGCAACTTCGTTGGCGTGTATTTCGTTTTTGTATTTATATTCTAATTTTTCTTTGCGTATGTAATCAATAATATCGCACACAAAAGTACCCGTGCCTGTGGCAGGGTCTAAAATTTCTACACCTTTATCCTCTAAAAATTTACCGAAGTGTTTATGCAAAAGGTAGTCGGTACTTTGTATCATAAAGTTTACAATTTCATTTGGCGTGTAAACCACCCCTAAGCGGTCGGCTGCCTTTGGGTTGTAACTTTTATAAAAGGTTTCGTAAACTACTTTTAAAAACTTTTGTTTTTCGTGGTGGTCGGCAATGCCCGCTGCCGCCGCATTAATGGCTTGTGAGTAATGTTGTAAAGTAGATAGGGCAGTGCGTTTGGTTGCACCCGTAAAAAATGTATTTATAACGCCCTCTAATTGGTGGGCAATGTTGTTTTCTCGGTGAAATTGGGTTTCATCAAAAATGGTGTTAAAAATATCTTCGGTAAGTATGTGCTGAATTATCATTTCACGCACGTCGGCTTTGGTAACATCGGGGTTTATACTATCGTGGCATAACTTTAAAAATTTATCACGCTCGGCAGTAAATTTTTTGTTTGTTTTTTCTTGCTCATCTAATAAATCTCGAAGTGTATCGGTAACTTTTGGTATATCTTGCTTAAATAACTCAATTGCCTTACGAAAATTTTTTACTTCGGGGCGTTCAAAGTTTATAAAGCTGTGTATAATGTGGTCTAGGGCTTCGGCATCTTTCATTTTTACCCTTTCGACCTCAACATTATTTTGATACAATACGGCGGTTTGGCTATCTTCAAAAATGATGTTATCGGATGGGTAGCCTTTGGCAAATTTCTTTTTAATTTCTTCGTCTATAATGTCGGCTTCATCTTTACTTTCCCAATAGCCCCAATCTTGACGTAGGCTATCTTTTAAAGTGCCATCTGGGGTTACGTTTTTGCCTTTAGGTGTTCTAATAGTTATTTCAGGAACGAGCATTAAACCTTTTTGTTTGGCATACTCGTTAAGTAAATTGTAAAAGGCGTTACGGATAGCAGTTTCTTTTTTAGAGCCGCCAAAATGAATTATTTTTTCAACTTCGCTTTGGTACTGCTTTATTGCGTGTATGCTCATAATTAAGTAAAGCAAATGTGTTGTGATTATACATCTGCTTTACAAATTTAATTTTATTTTGTTAGGGAGGTGGGAAATGTTGAATGATAAATATTTGTGTGTTGTGTGCGTTAGGGATTGTAGCAAGCTGCCGTGCAGCGCGAAAAGCCCGACGGCGGTAATCTGCCGGAACGCCATAGTAATGGGATTGCTTCGTCATTCTTCCTCGCAATGACAAGAGGGATTTTTTTACATATCTTTAAATTAGCTGCTATATTTGTGGGGAAGAAATTATGCCGGACACTAAAGCTCTTAGTTTATATATTGAAAGCCTTGAGAAACTGCGCCAATTTGTAGAAAAAGAAGAGTTTAAGGGGTACGACCCTTATGATACGCTTAATTCGCCTATTAAATTTAAATACTTAGGGAAATTTGCGGCGGTGCTGGCTTTGCAGTTTCAGAAAAGGAATCCGGTAAATGTGCGTCCGTTATTGGGGATTAAGAAAGAGCACAACCCAAAAGGTTTAGGTTTGTTTTTATATGCTTATTGTAAGTTGCAAAAGCAGGAAGAAGCTAAAGATTATACGAAGCAGATAAATTATTTGTTTAACCAGCTTAGGAAAAATTATAGCAAAGGTTTTAGTGGTTATTGCTGGGGCTATAATTTTGATTGGGCGAGTTCGGGGAAATATATTGGCAAGTTTAGTCCGAATATTGTGGTTACGGCTTTTGTTGCCAAGGGCATTTTTGAATATTACCAATTAACAAAGGATACGGAGGCTCTGGCTATTTTAGAAAGTATAGGCGATTTTATTTTAAAAGATTTACCTATTACGGAAATGGAAACAGGCATTTGTATTAGCTATACTACGTTGGGGGTTGATAATTGTTATAATGCCAGTTTGTTAGCGGCGGTAGTTTTAGCTCAGTTATATACTTTGACGAACAAACAAACTTATAAAGATTATGCTTTGAAAGCAGTTGATTTTGTGGTGAGCAAACAGTATGGGGATGGGCATTGGAATTACAGCATAAATGAGCAGGGGAAAGAGCGGGTTCAGATTGATTTTCACCAAGGATATGTGATTGATTGCATTGAAGATGTAGTGCGTTACACGAACAAGCAAAACACGACTTATACCACAGCGATAGATAAAGGTAGGGAATTTTACAGAAAAGAACAGTTTTTTGAGAACGGGCAGGCGAAGTGGCGGTTACCAAAAATATATCCGGTTGAAATACATAACCAATCTCAGGGCATTATTTCGTTTTGCAGAACAAAAGAATATATGAGTTTTGCAAAAACGATTGCCGATTATACGATTGAGCACATGCAGGATAAAAAGGGTTTTTTTTATTACCGGAAATTGAAAAACTACACGCACAAAATACCGTATATGCGTTGGAGTCAGGCTTGGATGTTTGTAGCACTTACGGAATTATTAGTAGCAGAAAAGGGAGGAAAAAATGACTAAGGATTTTACACTGGATATATATAAGGAGTTGTTACGAGCGGCGATTGGGGCTGGTTATACATTGACATCGTACGAAGATTATATTGTAAACGGACATAACTACCCA
>Ga0206997_10105_pt1 | contig 24365 bp, 16 predicted proteins | sample Alteio_BWMinCont_3_FD_153478 | JGI IMG/M metagenome (GOLD analysis project Ga0206997, IMG submission 153478) | Enriched cells from forest soil in Barre Woods Harvard Forest LTER site, Petersham, Massachusetts, United States -... | ecosystem: Environmental > Terrestrial > Soil > Temperate forest >...
CAGCAACCGCGCAACTGACCTTATTCACGCGAAACGTCAATGATGGCATGGCAGATTTATTTAATGAATCTGCAAACGCTATAAGCTATGCAAGCATGGACGCCTTTGCTACCGAAGCAAAGAATTTCGAGGTGATTTTTCTTGCCACACCTGCAGAAACATCCATGCAACTCATTCCTCATTTAATGGAGCAAAACTTAAACGTTATCGATTTAAGCGGCGCATTTAGATTAAGCAGCGATGATTTTAAACAATGGTATGGCACCAGCCACACCTGCGCCCATTTATTAACTAAAGCCGTTTATGGTTTATCCCCGTGGTGGTTTAAAACACCAAACCAAAATTCGGTACAATTGATTGCCAATCCCGGCTGTTACGCCACTTGCGCATTGATGAGCCTGTTACCTTTGCTGGCATCATCACTCATTCAAGCGGATAACATCATTATCGATGCTAAATCGGGGGCTTCAGGCGCGGGCAGAAAAGCAGACACTGAATTATTATTTTGCGAATTGGCAGATAATTTTTATCCTTATAAAATCGGTTGCCATCAACATATCCCTGAAATTAGCCGCTACCTAGATGTGTATGCGCAAACCAAATCCATGCCCTTACTTTTAACACATTTGTTACCGACTAAACGCGGTATCTATATGAATATCTATGCCGATGTGTCCTGCAATTTAAAAAATATAGATAGTGATGCGCTATACCATATGATTGACCAAAGTTTTAGTGAAGCTTATCAACACTACCCTTTGGTTAAATTTAGTTCTGTGCCAAAACAAAAAAATAAAAAATTAACGCAATTAAAATCTGTATTGGGTACACCTTTTATTCACATCCATTATCAACTGCAGCAACAAAAATTAATTATTTTTGCTTGTTTAGATAATTTATTAAAAGGTGCCGCCAGTCAAGCAATAGAAAACTTTAACGTACTTTATGACCTACCGTTACATACGGGCTTAATTAATGTGGAGGGTTCGCAATGATGATCGGTGCCGGTATTTTAAGAACACCACTTCCCCTAGGATTTTTAGCAGGCGGCATTAATTGTGGCGTGCGCAATTACCGACCTGATTTAGGCATTATTATTTCTGCGCTACCCGCAACCGGTGTCGGTGTGTTTACAAAAAGTACCAGCAAAGCTGCTGCTGTACATTATTGTGAAAGTGTACTGCCCGCTGATGATATAACCGCCATCCTAACCAACAGCGGCCAAGCCAATGCGGCAACGGGCGCACAAGGTGTGACGGATAATCTAGCCATGGCAGAAATCGTAGCAAAACAATTAAATTGTAATGCCAAACAAGTTCTAACGGCATCAACCGGTGTGATTGGTCAGCCATTAGCAATTGACAAAATTACCGCCGCAGTTCCAGAACTGATCAAAAATGTTTCGACCATCGCGGAAAAATTTGCTGTTTCTATTTTAACCACGGACTTAGTACCCAAAACCGTTATGCAAGATGTTATATTGAGTAATGGTAAAGTGAGCATTACTGGGATCTGCAAAGGTTCAGGAATGATTCATCCCAACATGGCAACGATGTTGGGTTATATATTAACGGATGCAAAATTAACAACTGCACAAGCACAAATCTTGCTAACACAAGCGGTCAATAAAAGTTTTAATATGATTAGTGTCGATGGTGAAACCTCAACCAATGACTCCGTATTTTTATTAGCCAATGGCGCCAGTGATGTGGCGTTGCACAGTGATGAAGATATGCAGCTGTTACAAGATGCCATCAACAACGTTTCGATAACCTTGGCAAAAGCGATTGCCCGTGATGGCGAAGGTGCAACAAAACTGATTGAAGTAAATGTCAAAGGTGCGCCCAACAAACCTTTTGCCATAGAAATTGCGCGTGCGCTCACGGTTAGCCCGCTGGTTAAAACGGCTATTTATGGTGAATCACCTAATTGGGGCAGAATTATGGCTAAACTCGGAGCACTGCAAGTATCAGCTGATTTACTCGAAAAATCTTCCATACATTTTCAAGATCATGTGGTCTTCCAAGACAACCAAACCAAATGTGTCGATTTATCTACCTTAAAAGAATCAATGAAAAACGACACCATTCATATAGTCGTCGATTTTAATTCCGGTACGGATGACGCAACGGCTTGGGGATGTGATCTCTCTGAAAAATACGTGAAAATTAATGCAGGATATTTATCATGAGCGTACAGCCAGCTGAACACATCATTGAGGCACTCACTTATCTACAGAAATTTTCCGGTGAATGTGTACTCATTAAACTTGGCGGTTCTATATTAAATAATAAAGAACTCGTTAAAAGCTTGTGTGCCGATCTTAAATTATTAAAATCAGCACACATGACTTTTGTTTTGGTGCACGGTGGTGGACAAGCCATTAACCAGGTGCTTAATCAATATCAACTCTCATCAACGTTTCAGGATGGTTTGCGCATTACCACCGATGCAATGATGGACCTCATTGAAATGGCGCTCTGTGGTCAAGTGAATCAACATCTGGTACGCACACTGAATTCGGTTGGGGTTTGTGCAGTTGGGCTATCGGGCGCAGACAATCATTTGTTTCAATGTGAACCTTATAGTCAAACACATCATCGTGTCGGTAAAATTACTCATTTAAATACACAGCTCATTGAATATTTTATTGCCCAACAATACGATACAGCGAAAGGAATTATTCCCGTTGTAGCGCCCGTGGGCATGGACATCCAAGGTCAAGCATTAAATATAAATGCTGATAATGCTGCCAGTGAATTGGCCATTGCGCTGAAGATAAAAAAAATAATCTATTTAACTGATCAAGATGGAATTTTCGATCAAAAGAAACAAATCATTTCCAGGTTAAATGTACAGCAGTTAGAAGAACTCATTCAAACAAAAGTGGTTTTAGGCGGCATGTTGGCAAAAGTAAATGCCATCATGAATGCACTGCAACGTGGACATGCGCAAATTCACATTATCAATGGTAAGCGGCCGCACAGTTTATTGCATGAATTATTAACTGATGCAGGAGTAGGTACGCTTTGTGTGCGGGAGTGACCTCTACTTAAATATAATCTGGCGCCACTTTTAATACTTCGTCAATGCAGATCAGTAAGGTATCAATTGGCATAGCAATCTCATCATATTGTTCTTTCTTTAACAATTTTTCAGTTTGATAAGCAGCTTCTTTGAGACGTGGCACACCACAGTAAGATGCACTACCATGCAACTTATGTACATTATCTAATAATTTTTTGTAATCCCTTGCCGTATAGTCATTATAAATTTGCTCTTTAAATTCAGGTAAACTGTCGATAAGCATACCGAGAATTTCCTTAGCAATAATCGCATTTCCATTTGAACTCAGTACAACAGCATTCCAATCAACAATTTTAAGATCATTAAATTGTAGTGTTGCCGTATTTAAGGGAGCTTTTATGTCACTTTCCATTGTGTTCATCCATTGATTACGCACGCCCGTTTTGTTCACCGCTTTGTTAGGGCGTGTCCCTACCAACAAATCGTCCTCTGCATCCACTTCGTTTTGTCTTAAATTCCGAAATGGAATAATCCGTGAGGTTCCCTGTTCCGTACCTTCTTGCTCATGTTTGCGACGGTACCATTTTACTAAACTGCCATGCACTTCTGCACGTTTAATCGGTTTGATAATGTAGTCATCAATGCCGGCAGCCTCAAGCAATCCTTCTTCATGTTCAGATAAATAAGCACTTACCGCTATAATTGGAACATGTTCATAGCTTTTATGCAACAAGCGAATACGCCGAGCAACTTCAAACCCATCTAGATCAGGCATTTTAATGTCTAAATAAATAAGATCATAGTCCGTCTGGGTGGCAAGTTGTATCGCTTGTTGGCCATTGCAAGCACTTGAAACCTGTGCGCCTTCTTCATTCAATAAATAAACCAAACGCTGTAAATTACTGGGATTATCATCTGCTACCAACACTCTGGCTTCGTGCGCACTAAAGCTAGCCAACTGTGGTGTCGGGTGAAAATTTTGCGATTGATAATTACGTAGTAAATCATAAAATGTCGTTTGTAATTTTTTGTAACCCACTGGTTTTATTAAACAAAAATCGGCACCGCAAAATTCAATATCTTCAAGCAACCGAGCATCACTGGTATTGACTGCTACAACAATGGGCCCTTTAAAGTATTGGCGCATTTGTTCCAATAAAAAGCGGAATTTTTGTTCTTGATAAATAAAGCGATTAAAGCCCAAGATGGCGATATCAAAATCTTCTTGTTCACCAGCAGCAATGGCATCGATTAATTTTTCTAAGGTCAGATCGAATGGTGCTTCAAGCACACTTAAATTTAAAAAACGACATTGTTGTGCCAATGCGGCTTTGGCCGTTGGATTTTCATCAAAGATTAACACGCGTTGATTATGTATTAATTCTTTGGTTAACAAAGGTTCTTCTCGATAGGCCAATCGTTCTAAGCAGCAGCGAAAATGAATGGCTAACTCATCGTCTTTGGGTTCATAACGCACGCTGATTAACCCGCCCATCGCATAGACTAATTTTTTCGCCAACATGAAACTGCGCGTGTTGAGCGCTGTGTGGCTTTGTTGTTCATTTTGTTCATCACCATAAAAAGCTAACAACCGTTGATAATCATCAGCGGTTACATTTAAACCTTTGGCAATTATTTCAAAGCGCAACCAAACAGAAAGATTTTCTTGCTCTTCATTCAGCACACGAATAATTAAATCCCCATTACGACCCAGTTGTAACAGCTGACCGCCAAAATGCAAAATCAATTGTTTGATGCGCGCCGCGTCACCTAAAAATTTAACGGGCACATCAGGATAAATATACGAAATAAGCTCCATTTGGTTTTGGTAAGCTTGCGGTGCGAGCAGTAATAATGCTTCATCAACACTTTCACGCAAATCAACTGGACATTTAGCCAATAAGAAATGATTGCTATCAAACAACATCGCTTCAACTAGTTCATTAATGCTCGTTGAGAGCTGTCGCAAAGCAATGCGCGCGTGGGTTAAGTATTCATGTTGATAGGGTGTTAACCGTGTTTCAGCTAATAACTCAACAAAACTAATCAAACCATTGAGTGGGGCGCGTATTTCATGATGCATCCCTGCCACGAGTTCAGATTTGATACGACTTTCTTTAACTGCATTTTTGCGATCTATTTCAATTTCAACATTACGCACTTCCAGTTGCGCTAAATTTTCCTGCAGTTCAATGGTTTGTTCTTCATATTGACGAAAATATTGCTCTGTTTTGCCTTTTAATAATTTACTTATTTCTTCTAAGCCATTTTCTATGGTTACAAATTCATTAAACGTCAGGGAAAACTTTTTGGTCGGTGATAGGGTTATGGTTTTAGTAAATGAAGTGTGCGGTGGCAATTCGCTCGACCATGAGAGTTCGCCTCTCTGCAAGCGTTTTATTTTTTCTTGAATGAGCACCAGTGGTGTAACAAAGCGTTTACTGATGCGGTAATTTAACACCATTAACAAAATGATGCCAAAGAGCATGATCACGAAATTAATATACATCACTTCATATTGTTTAATTAAAGTATAACCACGATCGATTTCCACCACGACCCAACCCAAGACTACATGGTCCGAAAGTGGTGCCGTAACCGGTTTCGCATCTTTGGGTAAGGATGAAAGCGGATTGACAGCATTGTTGCTTTTTCGGGCGGACTCCATGCGATTAACGTCCATATGTTCTATGATGGGTGCGGAAAACGTTAGCGTTTGTTTATTCTCAGTGACCCTAACTTGCGCTGGATTTTGTCCATGAATGGCAAATATTTGGGGCTGATGTTGGTGGGTATAACTGGGGCCTGAATAGCCGATCAACTGTTTTTGTGAATTCAGCAAACTAACTGATCGAATTTCTTCATGTTCACCGAGTGCATTGATAAAAGCCTGTAATGCCGTGTGATCGTGCGCTAATGTCGAAAAAATTCTGGGGTTGGCGAGTTGCTTAGTAATATCATAGCCCAGATCACGCATCCCATCGTTTAATACTTGAAATTGACGATAAGTCAGGTAGCCGCCCAACAAAAACATGACTGCCAAGCAGGGCAAAACACTAAATAAGAACAGCCAACGTTTTAGCGTCCATTTCTTCATTGAGGTATGTCCTCTCGCGTTATTTTGTGATTTTCCTACAAAAACAATTGGTTATGCATTTGTCTGCATTTAGGTTAGTTTTTTTATTTTATGCTTTCTCTACTATTTATCAACTGAATTCGGCTTGGGGTATCCTTAGATACGCCCCATTACTCATTTAAAAACTCTTTAAGATCAGGTAAACTATACCCCTTTATTAACTCTGAGCACTGAGCAAAACGCGACCCCTATGCGCCTAAAATCAATAAAACTGGCTGGATTTAAATCCTTTGTCGATCCAACCACGATCAGCCTGCCAAGTAATTTGGTGGCGATCTTGGGTCCCAATGGCTGTGGCAAATCCAATATCATTGATGCCGTAAAATTCGTGCTGGGCGCTCAATCCAAAAATTTGCGCGGTGATACGAAAGAAGACGTCATTTTTAACGGTTCTGATCAACGCAAACCCCTTGGCAAAGCCAGTGTCGAACTCATCTTTTCCAATGATTCACATAAACTGGGTGGTGAATTTGCACAATATGCTGAAATTGCCATACGCCGAGAAGTGACGCGTGGGGACGATGCCGCCTATTTCTTAAATGGTGTTCGTTGCCGGCGGCGCGATATTCAAGATATTTTTCTGGGCACGGGCTTAGGTTCATCACGAAGCTACGCCATCATCGAACAGGGAACGATCAGCCGTATTGTGGAAGCAAAACCTGAAGATCTGCGTGCGCACATTGAAGAAGCCGCGATGATCTCCAAATATAAAGAACGCCGCCGCGAAACTGAAAATCGCATGCAGCACACAAGAGAAAATCTAGAACGGCTGACTGATCGTCTGGATGAAATGACGCAACAACTCGATCACTTGCAAAAACAAGCTGAAACTGCGCAATCCTATCAAGAATTAAAAGCGACTGAGCGCACCCTTAAAGCCGAGTTGCTCTGCTTACGGAAACGCACGTTGGAACAAGAATCCATTCATCTTAAAAGCATTGAACAAAAAGTTGAGCAAGAAATAACGCTCATGCGTACCCACTTAGGTTCTGATGAAACATTATCCATTCAACTGCAAGAAGAACTTTATACGCTACGTGATCAATATAAAGAACAAGAACACCAATTCTATCAACTCAGCACTGAACTGGTCCGACTTGAACAAGAAATGAAGAACCAGCGTGAAAAAGTGCAACAATGGCAACAGCAACTGGTGCAAACGGAACAACAAATTTTGCACGTACAAACAGCAAAAGCTGCAGAACAAGAAAAATTAGCACAATTTAACCAAGAATTAGCAGTGCTTACCCCACGCCAAGAAGAAGTAGATACGCTGTTACAAGAACACTTAAGCATGGTTACGGCTCAAGAAGAGCATATGACACAATGCCAAAATGAATGGGATGATTACAATCTACGCCACACCACTGCCACCAATCAAGCTGAAGTTGCTAAAACAAAAGTGCAACACTTAGAAGAACGCTTACAAGAACTGAAAGAACGACAAGACCAACTCTATGCAGAACAAAAACAATTAGACTGGCAGGCTTTGGGTACAGAAATTGAAACTGCAACAACCGAACGCCTGAGTCAGCAGCAACACATTCAAACAACTGAACAAGAAATTCAAGCACTGCAAAAATCAATTGAACAAAATAAAGCGCTGCAACAACAACAGCAAAAACAAGCGCAACAATTACAACTTGAGTTGCAAACTTTACAAAGCCAACAGGCTTCATTAAATGCTTTACAAAAGATTGCTTTAAACCAACATCAAGAACAATTGAATACGTGGTTGAATCAGTCGGCATTGGCAAACTGTCAACGGTTGGCACAACAAATTAAAGTTACACCGGGTTATGAAAAAGCGGTGGAGACGGTTCTCGGTTACTACTTAGACAGCATTTGTTTAGATAACTTTCTAGATACGTTGTCCGATTTAACCCATTTTCCAGCATGCTCATTAAGTTTACTGAATACACAAAACAGCGATGCCATTCATCAGCCCAAAAATGGATTAACGCCACTGCTCAAATTTATTGAAGCGCCATCATCTATCGCACAATTGACGGCCAATGTTTATGTTATTGATGATTTGCAAAGCGCGTTAAATTTACTCAATCAATTGAGTCCCCATGAATCATTCATTACTTTGGATGGAATATGGTTGAGTCAAACCTGGCTGCGTATTTGTAATGATCAAGATCCACACGCGGGTGTCATTAAACGTGAAACAGAATTAAAACAAATTAACCAACAAATTACTCAGGTCGAAACAGAACAACAAGAAATCAATGCGCAAATCAATTTGTTGCTGCAAACGATTGCGCAAAAAGAACACGCGCGCGAACAGTTGCAACAACAAATTGTCGAACAAAAAAATATCTATACCCAAGTGGATGCAAAAATTGGCATCAAGCAAGCACAAGTCACGCAACTGCAAAACAGACACGCGCAAATCGAACAAGAACTCGTGAAAATCTTGCAACAGACTGAACAGGACCAATCACTGCTGCAAGAAACGAAAAATGTTTGGGACCAAGCTCTCACACAAATACAATTCAACACGACAGAGCATCAAAACTTAACCAACAAACGGTCACAAAGTTTAGTCGCCCTGCAACAAGCGAGAAGCCAAGCGAACCTTGCTAAAGAAGAAGCACATAAACTCAGCTTACAGTTGCAAGGCATCAATAATCAAATTGAATTTACCCATAAACAAATTGTTAGTCTTGAGGCACAACACTTAGCCCACACACAGGCACTGACCCAATATCAACAGCAGATTGATGCTGCCAAACAACCGAGCTTAGCGCATGAAGCAAAGTTAGCTGAACTGTTAGCGCAAAAGACTACCTTAGAACAAGTACTGGCAGCCGCACACGCCAAAATTGATGGCAAAGAACAAGAGCAGCAGCAGATTAATAAACGTAAACATGAATTACAACAAACGTTGGATGCACATCAAGCAAAATTACAGCAAAACCAACTGCAACATCAAAGTGTCACCGTCAAGCTTGAAAACCTGGCGGAACAATTTGCCGAGATCAACAGCAATTTTGATGCCGTATTGGCCAACCTGCCTGCGAACGCATCAGTCACCCAATGGGACAAACAGTTACAAGCAGTGAAACAACAAATAGAAGAATTAGGTGCCGTCAATTTAGCTGCCATCGAAGAATACAGTGCGCTTAATGAACGTAAAACCTATCTGGATCGCCAGCATGAAGATCTTACCACTGCTTTGGCCTCTTTGACTGAAGCCATCCAACGTATAGACGAAGAAACACGTTCACGGTTTAAAGCAACCCTCGATCAAGTGAATGAAGGTTTTGCACAATTTTTTGCTAAAATCTTTAATGGCGGCCGTGCGGAACTGAAGCTAACCACAGATGATTTACTCACCGCGGGCGTTCATATTACCGCCATGCCACCCGGTAAAAAGAACGCCAGTATTCATTTACTTTCCGGTGGTGAAAAAGCGTTAACTGCACTGTCACTGGTATTTGCCATGTTTCAATTAAATCCAGCACCTTTTTGTTTATTAGACGAAGTCGATGCACCACTGGACGATGCAAATGTCGGCCGTTATTGCCAACTCGTGAAAGAAATGTCTGAGCAGGTACAATTTATATATATCAGTCACAATAAGTTATCGATGGAAATGGCCAATCAGTTGATAGGCGTCACCATGCAGGAACCGGGTGTATCGCGTATCGTGGCCGTGGATATCGAGCAAGCCGTCAGCTTAGCGGAAGCGAGTTAGTATCAATCAAAGTTAGTTTATCTAGGTCAAAATCATCTATTCATAGTGCTTGTGCCTTCTTCGTAGCGTGGACAAAGGAGCGAAAGCGACGTGTCCGCGATTCATTCATTTCGCGGACACGTCGCTTTCGCTCCTTTGTCCACGCTACGAAGAAAAACTGATATGAATGATTGTATTGTAAATAACTAAAAAAAGGCTAACATAAGAAACTAAAAATAGCAGTACATCATGCGTATCGAAGACGACTGCTGCAAGTTAAACTGAAAAATTTTTGTAGGAGAATCAAAATGGATATGACATTGGTTAGTCTGGGGGTTGTATTCATTAGCGGCACAGCGCTCATTGCGATATTGGGATACTTTCTCTATCAAAAGCGCAAACAGCTGCACGCTTATCAATATGCGGCCGTTGGCAGCATGGATGATCCACAATTTTATGCTCCCGAGTCCACGAATGATCAAGAAAACTATTTCGGTCAGTTTAATCCCAACACCAATGTACCCGCATCAGCGCAAGAAAATCGCTACGCATTCACCCCGGCACAACCACAAGAAACGCAAACACAGGTAGAATACAACATCTTACTTGGCACTAAGCAAGAACGGTCGCTTCAAAATACTGCAGAGCAAACCCCTGTTGTTGAAGATTCGTTCGAAGAAGATTATAGCTTTGAGACAACCAACACCACGCAAAGTTCTATTCATGATCAGTCCCTCAGCCAAGAAACTGAAGTAAATAGTGAAGAAATGTTCCTATCCATATACATCTTGGCCGAACATAACCGTCCTTTTGTTGGCTACGAATTACTCCAAGCATTGCTTTCTTCCGGTTTACGCTATGGTGATATGAATATTTTCCACCGCTATGAACGTATACATGGCCGCGGCACACCTTTATTTAGTTTGGCCAGCGCAACTGAACCAGGTACCTTCGACCTCAATAGAATGGGTGAAGTTTCCTGTCAGGGTCTTTGCTTATTTATGGATTTGAGTGGTGTGCGCGATCCGATCATGGCTTTTGAAAAAATGATTGATACGGCGAATCAATTGGTCGATGATCTCGGTGGTGAAATTCGTGACCAAAATGGCCAGATCTTCACGATAGATTCGTTAAACACCTACCGTGAACAGGTTAGACGTTTTGTCGTGGGCAACCATCAAACCCAAGACGAAATCGTGTCATAATTGGAAACACAACGTGCCCCTTACCCCTAGCCCTTCTGTGAGTGCGCGTGTCAAAACGCTGCGTATAGATATCAATGAACATAATTATCTCTATTACGTTTTAGATGCGCCGCGTATCTCTGACGCAGAATACGATCAACTCTTTCAAGAACTCAGTGCCTTAGAAAAAAAGTACCCTCAACTCATTACGCCTGATTCGCCCACGCAACGTGTAGGTGAAAAACCTGCTGCTGGGTTTCCCACTGTACGGCACGCAATGCCCATGCTCTCTTTGGATAATGCTTTTTCTGACAAGGATATCTTTGCATTCGGCAAACGGGTGCGTGACCGGCTGCAAGAACATGAAACAAAGCACATAGACATCGAGCAGATCTGTTTTGATTGCGAACCCAAATTAGATGGCTTGGCCGTGAGTTTACGTTATGTTGATGGTAAATTTGTACAAGGCGCTACCCGCGGCGATGGCTTTGAAGGTGAAGACGTTACCCTTAATTTAAAAACCATTCGCTCCATCCCGTTACAATTACGCACCGAACACTACCCCAAATTATTAGAAGTGCGCGGCGAAGTTTATATGCCGATCAAGAATTTTAATGCATTAAATGATTTAGCAAAAAAACAAGGCGATAAAATATTTGCCAATCCACGCAATGCGGCTGCAGGGAGCTTACGGCAACTTGATCCGCATATCAGTGCTAAACGCGCACTTGATTTCTATAGTTATGGTATCGGTCAACTCGAAGAAAGTTATAAAGCAAAACTGAATGCACAATTTGCAACTTTGCTCCAATTAAAAGAATGGGGTTTTAGAGTTAACCCGGAAATAAAACAAGTGTATGGCATTGAAGCTTGTTTAGCTTATTACAATGATCTAATGAAAAAACGTGATCGCTTAGCCTATGAAATTGATGGTGTGGTTTATAAAATAGACAGTTTTGCGCAACAAGAATTACTCGGTTTTGTAGCCCGCGCGCCACGCTTTGCGATCGCCCATAAATTTCCTGCGCATCAATCAATCACTAAAATTTTAGCGGTTGAATTTCAAGTCGGGCGTACCGGCATTCTGACCCCCGTGGCACGATTGGAACCGGTAAAAATAGGCGGTGTTACGGTTAGTAATGCCACCTTACACAATATGGATGAAGTGCAAAGAAAAGATATACACGTGGGTGATACCGTCAGTGTACAACGCGCAGGTGATGTCATTCCAGAAGTGGTGATGGTCGACCAAACGAAGCGTCCTATAGATGCGCGCAGCATACATTTACCGAAACATTGTCCTGTTTGTCATTCAGATGTCATTAAACCCGAAGGTGAAGCAGCGGCGCGCTGTACCGGTGGTTTAATTTGTGCCGCACAACGCAAAGAATCAATCAAACATTTCGCATCTCGTCGCGCCATGGATATTGAAGGATTAGGCGATAAATTAGTGGAACAACTCGTCGATGAAAAAATCATTCACGATGTCGCTGATCTTTACAAACTGGATGTGGAAATACTGGTTAACTTAGAACGCATGGGTAAAAAATCAGCTGAAAATATTATGCACGCTTTAGAAAAAAGTAAACATACAACTTTTGCACGCTTTATTTTTGCGCTGGGTATACGTGAAGTGGGTGAAGCCACGGCTCTCAATTTGAGTAAACATTTTGATCAACTTGAGAAGTTAATGCAGGCAGATAGTGATACATTGATACAAGTGCAAGATATTGGTCCTATTGTGGCGGCACACATTCATAGTTTTTTTGCCCAAGCACACAATGTGGATGTGATTGAAAAATTAATTGCTGCCGGCATTCATTGGCCCAAACCACAAATTACTGCCAAAGCACAACCGCTAGCTAAAAAAACCTTTGTGCTCACCGGCACACTGGCACATCTTTCTCGTGATGAAGCTAAAGCGATGTTGCAAGATTTAGGCGCTAAAGTAAGTGGCAGTGTATCAGCCAAAACAGACTATGTGGTTGCCGGCGCTGATCCCGGCTCTAAATACACCAAAGCGCAAGAGCTTAATATTCCTATATTAACGGAAGAAGAATTGATGAAGCTGATTCGCCAGTAAATGGGTTATTAAACTCCGGGTGATTTCGGGAGCGGAAGTGTTTCAGGTCTGAACACTATTTCTTTTACTTTGGGATCATCGCATATACGCTGCTTTGCTGTTGCATCTTTTTCTAAGTTAGCCTTAAGTTCCCCCATTCGACCAGCAGCGTGAATGACACTCTGCCTACTCTCATTGGAAACACCCCTAGAACTATGCAATCCTGTAAAGCTTGCATCCGCTTTATCAAGCGCCTTTTGCGCGACAATAAGCGCATTTTTCAAATCTCTTTCAGCTTTACCATTGGGTTTTTTGTCTGACGCCAGATAGGTTTTTAATGCCTCATTTGCTTTTACTATTAATTTTTCGGCCTCTGCACTTTGCTGCGACATTTGCACGGAAGCTTCAATATAGGGGAATCTTTCAACCAATTGCGCGCGGGCACTTTTTAGACTAGCTAGATCTATACTTAAATCCATTGCTAGATTCATATCAATCGTATCACTAGATAAAAGCCCATATGCGTTTAGTTTATCGATGGCGGCAATTATCCCATCACACTGCGCAAAGCGTCTTTCAGCAAGGACAACTGGTGTTTTTTCCGAACGGAGATCGTCAGTTATAAAATTAATTAAATTCTGCGCATTAAAATGTAATAAATCCAAATTTTCGCTTATTTTTTGTTTATCTAGCCTATTTGCGCCAATAAACGTAGATTGCCCCTGTTCTGTTCCAGTCGGAGAAGCACCCCAAGTAGATTTCTTTTTCATTGCCATACCCTCTAGTCTTTAATTTTTTATATCCTCCCTCTTTTTTTTCTTCCTAGTTTTAAGTATAGCTAACCGAAAAATTTCTTTTTTAATGTTGCCTTAATCTAAGGTTTCTAGAATATTATAATGCAGGTTTGCCGCACGCTAATTCAAACTGCGTTTGGAAATAAGTGGTTAATTGGTTCACATATTTTTTGATGCGTTCATCTTTAACTTGTGCCGGTAACTGAACCGCCCAATTAGCAATTACCTCAGCAGGAATATTTTGCCAACCTTTATGATCTTGCGCCAAACTCATTAAATGCTCTGAGGGACGATGCTGAAAATAGAGCATTAACCAGACATGCCATTTAAATATATCCCATTCATTGATGGTCGCCATTTTCTCATCTGGAGAAAAATGAAATAAATTGAGAATAACATCCATTCTATCGACATGATCCCAAATAATTTCATCTTCAAGCAGTTTCAAATAAGTAGCACGATATTCAATGGGTACGGGTTTGATGACATCGTATATGTGCGAACGATAAGCAAAGCGTTCACGTTTCTCATCAACATAAGAATGAAATTTTTTACCTGCATTAAAATAATCATTGGACACTAAACAAATATCTTGCAAAGAAACATTATGCTCATGCGTTTGTGCACGCGGAATATCAGCCGCATAACGGATGTCTGGATAAAGTGTACCGACAATAAAAGCGCTGTGATCAGAAGCACTCACTTTGTAATTTTGGATGAACTCTTCTGCCAAATAAACATGCATGGCAGGTGCTGCGGCTTGCGCGCGCAACCACCAACAACAAAGAATAATAAGGCTAAAACACAATAATAAAAATTTTTTCATCTAGCTGTTCTATTTTAGTAGATATTTATTTTTCCAATTCCTTCCACAAACAGGTGCCATTGTTTTGTGCCGCGATTTTTTGCAAAAATGCCTCGTGCGCACTTAATTCATCTGCAACTGCTGCAATCACCGGTAAGGGTTGGCGGTTGTTACGCACATGTGTTGGGTCCAGGTTATTGTGGTTATGCGTCGGTTCATTTAATTGGGCAGTAAATAACTGACCTTGCCCACCCGTCATCGCTAAATATAGACGCGCAAGTAATTCGGCATCCAATAAGGCGCCGTGTAATTGCCGGTGTGATGCATCGATTTCATAACGTTTACATAACGCATCCAAATTATTTTTTTGCCCTGGATGACGTGAACGCGCCAACGTCAGTGTGTCAATAATCTCACAATGTTGTGTCAACACTTCATATGCCGGTTGGCAAATATTTAATTCAACATTTAGAAACCCAACATCAAACGGTGCATTGTGGATAACCACTTGTGCACCCTTAATAAAAGCTAAAAATTCTTCAACTACATCGCTAAACTTTGGTTTATCAGCTAAAAAGTGTTCGGTGATGCCATGCACCGCTTGTGCACCTTTATCGATCACGCGTTCTGGATTCAAATAAGTATGAAAATTCCGGCCGGTTATGGCGCGATTGACTAATTCCACACAACCGATTTCAATGACGCGATGACCATCCTTAACATCTAATCCAGTTGTTTCAGTATCAAGTGCAATTATTCTAGGAAACATCGACATTGTTATTTCTCAATTATTAACCCTCACCCTACCCTCTCCCGCCTTCGATCGGGAGAGGGAGCTTTATTTATATCCTTCTCCCGATCGAAGGCGGGAGAAGGTGGCGCAGCCGGATGAGGGTCTTTTATAAATAAGGGAGCATCCCCTCGCGTGCTAATGCATCGGCGCGATCATTCTCAGGATGATCACTATGCCCTTTAACCCATATCCAATTAATCTCATGCTGGCTCAGTATTTGGTCCAGCTGCTCCCACAAATCTTTGTTTTTGACCGGCTTGTTCCCTGCTGTACGCCAATTGCGTTTTTTCCAATTGGGCAACCATTCTTGTACGCCACGCTGCACATATTGCGAATCGGTATGTACGGTTACGGTACAACGACGCGTTAAACTATTTAATGCATGAATGACCGCGGATAATTCCATTCGGTTGTTGGTGGTATTTTTTTCACCACCACAGAGTGTTTTTTCAACATCATTATAACGAAATAATATGCCCCATCCACCTGGGCCTGGGTTACCGCTGCATGCGCCGTCCGTGTAAATATCGACGGTCAATGATTTTTTTGTATTGGACACGTTACATCCTGCGGTTGCTCTAAACGATGCGCAGCCGGCGTTAAACCAGCAACAGGCCGCAATTTTTCTTCTTGCCAAATGGGCTTAATGGGCAACAAGGGTAAGACCCTTTTAGTCGCCACATAAAGACAACTGGCACCAAATGCCGGCCAACAAAAACGGCCCATTAACTCCATGCTTTGCCATTTAGATAAATCATGCTTGGCGTCCAGTGGTGGTCGGAAAAATAAGCATAAACTGTTCGTTAAACTTAATTCTGCTTCATGTAACCACCATTGTAACTGTAATTTGGTGTAAAAACGACCATTCCATGGCGGCTGTTTTTTGTTTTGTCCCCAAGACATCAAACGACGGACACCCCATAGACTAGTTAAATTAAAACATAATATCAATAAGTTACCAGATGGCGTTAAAATGCGGGCTGCTTCAGCTAATACTTCAGCAGGGTGCGAACAAAATTCTAAAACGTGCGGCAAAAAAATAACATCGACACTGTTTTCCGCGAAGGGTAAGGCATTAAAACAACTCACTAGATCATACCCCGGTGCCGGTTCAGCCGTAACCGTAAAGGAACGTCTAATAATTGGTGTACTGAGCCAATTTTGCTCTGATCCGAGTTGTATCCCATAACTACCGTGGCATTTTTGCAGTGCAGTATCAACTGCTTTGCGCTCTTCTCGCTGCAGTTGATACCCCAATTGCCTGGGTTCTCGGTCGCCCAACTGTGCATATATTTGGGATAACATGATGATGTCCCTTGCTTAACCGCCACATGCATGAAACATCCAACAAATCATGAAAGAAGTCAATTTTTTGCGTATACTGAAAATAAGTTTTACATCTGCATTCTAATAATCCCGGCCGAGTGCCCGCGCAAGGCAGGGGGGATATTTCACACACAAGGAAAAAACAGCGTGCTCAATGTATTTGCAATTCCCGCCTTGCAGGACAATTACATCTGGTGCATACGTCAATTGGGGCAAGCGGCATGCATCATTGTAGATCCGGGTGAAGCTGCGCCCGTGATGCAAGCACTCGCAAACAATGATTTAAAATGTGTGGCGGTATTCATTACCCATCATCACGGCGATCACAGCAACGGTGCAGCCGAGTTAGCCGCCCATTATTCAATACCCGTCTATGGGCCCGCCTATTCAAAATTAGCTGTTGTCACCCATCCACTTGCTGATCAAGATCGCATTAACATAAATGAGCTTGATGCCCAATTCCAAGTATTGGCGATTCCAGGCCATACCCTCGACCACATTGCTTATTTTTGCGAAGGATTACTCTTTTGCGGCGATACTTTATTTTCGGCAGGCTGTGGTCGCGCTTTTGAAGGTACACCCGCACAACTTTATCAGTCTTTAGTAAAATTAATGCAGTTACCCGCTGACACATTCGTTTACTGTGGGCATGAATACACACTTAAAAATTTACGTTTTGCAAAAATGATTGAACCGCATAATGTTGCCATCGACCATTATTTGCAACAAGTAGAAGATCTACGGGCAAAAAATCAAATCACTTTACCCAGTCAACTACAATTGGAAAAAGCGGTTAATCCATTTTTACGGGTGGGACAACCTGAAGTCCAATCTTTCGTGACCGAACAACTAGGCCATGCGCCTATTGATGCGATCGAGATTTTTAGTGTATTACGTCAGCTAAAGGATAGATTTTAAAATAAAAATTGCCCACAAACGTTTTTTGGAAATAATCCATTCTTCTGATAGACTTAAAGGTATTTACCGCAGCCAAGGAAGGGCATTATGTCTTCGAGTTTTTATAGTTATGTGCTAAATCAACCAATTGCTGCGCAAGCTACTTTTTTCATTGGTGGCTCTTTTGCCATTGCTTCATTTCTTGCCAAAGATATTTTGCTACTACGCTTATTATTCGTATGTGCGACCATTTGTTTTATTGCGACAGGCGTTCTCATCTTATCCCCAGTCATGGTGTTGATCAATTTTTTACATTCATCTATTAATTCGGTACAAATTGTGCGCATCCTCATCGAACGTTACAGTTTATCTATTCCTGAAGAATTACGTGAAGTTTATAATGCGGTATTTTCGCTGATGAAACCAAAAGAATTTTTAGCACTCATTAAACTGGGTAAAAAGGTTACCTATAAAAAAGACACCACCGATTTTATATTTCGCCAAGGTGAATCAAAAGATTTGCTGATTCTTATTTTATCCGGCGAAGTCAGTATCGAAAAAAATAAATCGGTCATTGCCAAACTTGGCAAAAATTCTTTTATTGGGGAAATGCATTATTTAACCAAAAAACCGATGACCGCCGATGTGATACCATTGGATGATGTTCATTGTGTCTATTGGCGACATGACCAAATTGACCGCTTAAAACTAAAAAACCCTCATCGTTATGCTAATATTTTAACCATCCTTGGTCAAGATTTAATCAACAAAGTGCTTAACACCTCGTTAGTTAAAGTGGAAAGTTAATATTATTTCTTTTTCTTAAATACAATTTCGTGATCCTTCGCATCCACTTCAATTGTCGTTCCTGGTAAATATTCACCCGCTAAAATAGATTGTGCCAATGGATTTTCAATATATTGTTGAATGGAGCGTTTTAACGGCCTAGCACCATAGACTGGATCGTAACCCACATTGGCTAAATAATCGAAAGCTTTATCCGATAAATGAATCGACAAATTGCGATCTTGTAAGCGTTTTTGTAAATGATTGATTTGTATATCTGCAACTGCACGAATTTCTTTGCGTCCTAATGGATGGAAAACCACAATTTCATCAATTCGATTAATGAGTTCCGGACGAAAATGTTGGCCAACAATTTCCATGACGGCTGCTTTCATTTTTTGGTAATTTTCCTCACCAGCCATTTCTTGAATGGTTTGTGATCCCATATTAGAAGTCATCACAATGACGGTATTACGAAAATCAACAGTACGTCCATGACCATCAGTTAAACGTCCGTCATCAAGAACTTGTAATAAAATATTAAATACATCATGGTGTGCTTTTTCAATTTCATCGAGTAAGATAAGTGAATAAGGTCTTCTGCGTACGGCTTCAGTTAAATGTCCACCTTCTTCATAGCCCACATATCCAGGTGGTGCACCAATTAATCGTGCGACCGAATGTTTTTCCATATATTCAGACATATCAATGCGCACCAAAGCACTTTCGCTATCAAATAAAAATTCCGCCAGTGCTTTACATAATTCAGTTTTACCGACGCCTGTGGGTCCTAAAAATAGGAATGAACCAATGGGTCGGTTCGGATCAGCTAATCCGGCACGTGAACGACGAATAGCGTCCGCAACCGCATGCACAGCTTCGTCTTGTCCAATCACACGTTTATGTAGGTTAGATTCCATTTGAATTAATTTTTCACGTTCACCTTCCAACATTTTAGACACAGGAATACCGGTCCATTTGGAAACAACTTCAGCAATTTCTTCTTCCGTAACCTGACTGCGCACTAATTGGCCTTTTTGACCTTCACTCGCTTGCGCTTTTGCTAATTGTTTTTCCAGTTCAGGAATGATGCCGTATTGCAATTCAGACATTTTAGTAAAATCAGCAGCTCGTTTTGCTGCTTCCAAATCTAGACGGGCTTTTTCTAATTTTTCCTTAATTTGTTTGGCACCCATGAGTTGTGCTTTTTCCGCTTTCCATAATTCATTAAAATCGGAAAACTCTTTTTCTAATTTGGTAATTTGTTCTTCTAAATCTGCTAAGCGTTTACGGGAAGCTTCGTCGGTTTCTTTTTTTAATGCTTCACGTTCAATCTTCAACTGGATTAACCTGCGCTGCAAGCGATCCATTTCTTCAGGCATGGAATCTATTTCCATACGCAAACGACTGGCGGCTTCATCAATCAGATCGATGGCTTTATCTGGTAAATTACGATCGGTAATATAACGGTGTGATAAGGTTGCTGCGGAGACTATTGCTGGATCCGTAATTTGTACACCATGATGCACTTCATAACGTTCTTTTAAGCCACGTAAAATCGCAATGGTATCTTCAACGCTTGGTTCTTCGACCAAGACAATTTGAAAACGCCGCGCAAAGGCCGCATCTTTTTCAATATATTGGCGATATTCATCTAAAGTGGTTGCGCCGACACAATGTAATTCACCACGTGCCAATGCTGGTTTCAACATATTGCCTGCATCAATCGCGCCTTCAGCTTTGCCCGCCCCTACTAAGGTATGCAATTCATCAATGAAGATTATGATTTGTCCTTCTTGTTTGGCTAATTCTTTTATCACTGACTTTAAGCGCTCTTCAAATTCGCCACGATATTTTGCGCCAGCAATCAACGCGCCTAAATCTAACGCTAATAATTTTTTATTTTTTAATCCTTCTGGCACTTCACCATTGACAATTCGTTGTGCTAATCCTTCGACAATAGCAGTTTTACCAACACCCGGTTCACCAATGAGCACCGGATTATTTTTAGTGCGCCGTTGTAACACTTGAATGGTACGGCGAATTTCATCATCACGACCGATTACGGGATCGAGTTTTCCGTCTAATGCTTCTTGCGTGAGATCGCGTGTATATTTTGCAAGCGCACCACGTTGTGTTTCTACATCGGGATTATCCACGGCTTGTCCTTGTCTGAGTTGAGCGATTATTTTATTAATGACTGCAAGTTGGGCACCATTTGCTTTGAGTAAATCAGCCAGCGAACTTTTAGCTTCAAGTGCTGCTGGTAAAAATAATTCGGTGGCAATAAACGCATCTTTATGTTTATGCGCGATTTGTTCCATGATGTTTAAAACGGTGATTAATTCGTTACTCGGATAAATTTGACCTGGTGTGCCTGTCACCGTTGGTTGATTCGCGACCGCTTGGTCAACTTGTTTACTCAACTGATTCACATTAACGTTGGCTTGCAGCAACAGTGAACGAACCAGACTTTGTGGTTCATCCAGTAGTACTTTTAATAAATGCACCGGCTCAATCGCTGGATTATGTGCCGTAAGCGCCAGAGATTGCGCCGCTTCCAGGGCTTCACGAAAAGGCTGAGTAAATTTTTCTATGCGCACAAATGCATCCCCCTAATGTTTAAACCAATAATACTAAAATGGGACTAGTGCAAGAAAATATCAAGTGGTAGCACAAGATATTTTGCGAAATTCGTATAGTTAATATTCGTAGTTATTCTTATGTAGGTCGGATAGAGCCTCTCCGGGCGAAATCAGACAATACAATCTGGATAATATTGTCGGATTTCGCCCGGAGAGGCTCTATCCGACCTACAAATATTTTTTATACTGCAACCACTCTAATCACGTTATTCCCGAGTGGGCAAAAGCCAAGTGTAATTAAACTTGACCACCCGATTTGGGCGTTGGGCTGGTGGGTTGCGTTGGGTCTTTAGGCGTAGCTGTTGGTGGCTTTGGCACAGGCGGCACCAATGCAGCCGCTTTTTTCTCTACCGCACCAGGTGGATAAGCTGTTCCATGATGCGCAGAAGGTGCTTTTGGCCTTGCTGTTAGTGGCGGAACACCTCTAGGTGCAACTGGTGCAGATTGTTGTCCTTCTGCAACCTCAGTTCTGGGTAAGCGCGCTGTTGGTAATGCAGTCCCCCTAGGCACTGCAAGTGTAGAGATGGGTTCACTTTCTGGTACTGCAGAAAGACTGCTTACCGGTACTGTTGAAGCACTGCTTGATGTTACGGGTGATCGCAACGCCGCTACAAGTTTCACTGCAGGAATTACTGCATCTGCATTTTCATTTTTTAGAATTCCTAAAGACCCGGTTTTAAATACGGGTACAAATGAAGGCGCTGATGCTGGTGTTTCATATTGAACCGCTCTCGCGTCTTTTTCTCGTTTCTCCTTCTTTTCTTTTTTCTCTTTCTTTTTATGCTTCTTTTTTTTCTCATCCTTATCTTTATGTCGCTCTTTTTTTTCTGAATATTTTGCTTGTCTCGTTTCACTTGGAGCAGCTGCCGCAGCAGCAACTGAATGTGTTACACGTTTTTGTGCTTGCTTTGCATCTTGCAATTGACGTTTTGCCAAAAGCTGTTTAGGTGTTTTCTTTTTTTTATCCTCAACATTCTCATCAGCACCAGCTTTTACTAAAGCAGCATATACCTGTTGTAGTCCGCTTCGCGCAGCATAGTGTAAAGGTGTCCTTCCAGGTCCTCGATCGGGCATATTAAGAATTGCCTTACGTTCATTTTCATCCGGATAATTTCGCTGCAACTGTTCTAACATCATACCGATCAGTATTTCTTGGTCCTTCTCTTTTAATTTATGAAAGGGATTTTGGCCTCTCAGATCAGATGTAATTGGATGTGGTAATCGATAATTCTGCGCAAAGGGATCCCAACCGGGTATCGCTGAACTGTGTGGAACATAATGTTCTTCTCGCTCAGATGCTTGGCTACGATAACTAACATAGGCTGAAGAAGGCTCACTTCGCTCAGGTACTTGACTACTATAGCTGACATAACTGGATGCATGCCCAGCAATGGCAATTCGCCCATCAAAAGCTGGTAATACATCAGGTTGCAATTCTGCCCTTATTAACCTTTCCTGAATGATGCGAATAGCGGTCATCATTTGATTTACGCGCGCATCCTTTAAGGTTGCATTTCTCCAGTCAGTTCGATCACAATAGACAGTAATTTTTTTGCGGCGCTGTTCTACATCCAAAATTTGCTGCTCACGACGTCTTTCTGCTACTTTTTCTTCCTGCTCTTTTTGTTCTGCTTCTTGCTCTGGAGTAAGTTGTTTAGGCGGTTCTGGCGGCCTAGCACGAGCTTCTTCTAAACGTTTAGCCTCTGCTTCCCTTTTCCGCGCATCATCTCTATCTATAGCACCCATATTCAAAACTTTTACCAAGCCTATACCCTGCTCAGCACAAACATCGACCACAATGGCCCAGGCTTGTTCTAGATTCTTGTGCTTGGGATCATCCAAGATGTTAATATGAAATTTAAATGGATTAGCTTCATCCGTTTCTTCTGAAGCAGCCCCATCAAAGGCACATATAACAAAATTATATTGATTAATGCGAAATTGCGCTGTACGACCATGAATTTGACGTTCTGGTGTACTTTGAGTATCGGGGGTAATTTCGCCATCGCATTTTGCCCGAAAATAAACAGCACTAAATTCTTTTGACTTATCCATGAGTAATCTCTTCTTAATGGGTTATATAAAGATTATAGTTGTATTTGCTGGCTTTTTTCTTAAATTCTCATTAAGCATAGCTTACAATACCCTGACATTTTGGTTATAATTACCTTAATAAACCCTTGAGGAGATAAACGATGCCATCACATAAACAAATAAAACATGCTTTGCATCATCCAAAAGAATTGAGACAACTCATCCCCGACCTAGCTACATTTGAAGCAGCTATGGTACATACCGATCTTAGAGTTAAGCTATTTGCTCATTTGACTAAACACCCCAAAAGTTTGCACCAACTGGTTAAGAATTACGATGACTTTATTAAATTAATTCAAATCGATTGGGATTATCTTATTACGCCAGAGTGTGGCAATATCACTTTTCAAGAAGCTCTTTTAAATATGCTAGCGTCAGATAGCGAGTTATTAAACAAAGTGGTTAAAAGCAGTGGTGATCTGGTTTCTGTTGCTTACCTTATTAAAGATGCTCCGCTTGATGAAGAAAAAAAAGCCGCACTGCAGTTAAACATTATCGCAAAATTGATAACCATCGAAAATAAATTTTTAGATTTATATCATCTCAAGACTAATGCTACCTCAAGAGATTGTAACGATGGTGATCTGGCGCATGATCGTCATGAATGGTCAGCACCAGCATTTGCATTACTCGCAAAAATGGAAGTGGAAAAGCTTTTCCCCATTATTTTTGCTGAATTTAGAAATAATAATTTTTCTAATCATAATAATTTTGTGGGCACATTAGAAGACATGCGCTTGCGTTGGAAAACATTTGATCAAGCGGCTTATGAATTTTGTGTGACACAACTATTAGCCATCTATAATTTGCCAACAATGAAAGAGCCAATGTATCGCAATTATCTTGTTGGTTATTTAGCTGATTGTGATAGAAGCCGCCCAAAAAATGTAGCTTCTTTATTAAGTCCAGAACTACTACACAGAATGGACACTGATCCAACCTTTGAACTTAATCCTCAATATAGCAGCGCCCAAGCACTTGTGGCTTCACAACAAAGCAGTGGCTTAATTAGACAAACACCCGACCTTGCCTCTACTATTACACGTGAACCTTCACCTTTACCATCTACATCGCCATTGGTTTTAGTTAAATCAAGTTAATGGTTATACATTATTCTTCTTAAGATTCCAA
>Ga0206997_10101_pt1 | contig 24253 bp, 21 predicted proteins | sample Alteio_BWMinCont_3_FD_153478 | JGI IMG/M metagenome (GOLD analysis project Ga0206997, IMG submission 153478) | Enriched cells from forest soil in Barre Woods Harvard Forest LTER site, Petersham, Massachusetts, United States -... | ecosystem: Environmental > Terrestrial > Soil > Temperate forest >...
AGTGGTCGACATTCCGCGCGGCAAAGGGCACGTGGTCCTCTTTTCGCCGAACCCGATGTGGCGCGATGAGACCATGGGCAGCTTCTTCCTCATGTTCAACGCCATGATGAACTTCGACCATCTGGATGCGGGACGGTAGATGAATTCACCACGGAGATACTGAGTCTGCAACTAAAAGACAAGGAATATAATGGGCGCGCATTTTCTTTCAATGCGCGCCTAATTCATTGCTACCCATCCATCACTTCAAGGAGAGTTCCATGAAACGATTCCTGATGATTATGCTCGTTCTCTTTTTTGCGATAACAACCATGGTTGCGCAAACCAGCAAGCGCACGATCATCCATGCCGGCAAGCTCTTCGACGCCAAGAGCGGCAAGGTACTCGCGAACCAGACGATTGTCGTTGAGGGCGGGAACATTGTGAGCGTAGGCTCGGATGCAGTTGCCGCAAAAGATGGTGACACGGTGATCGACCTCACGAAATCAACCGTGCTGCCGGGGCTGATGGATGTACACACGCACATCACCAGTGACCCGGTCTTCGGCTATGCGGAGCTTGGCATCAGCATTCCCAAAGAAGCGCTGGTCGGCGCGAAAAACGCGCGGACCACGCTGCTGGCAGGGTTCACCTCGATACGCAATGTGGCCGCAAACGGATACACCGACGTAGCGCTGAGCGAGATGGTGGAGTCAGGCGATCTACCCGGGCCGCACATGCTGGTGAGCGGCCCTGCGATGAGCATCACCGGCGGACACTGCGACAACGACCTGTTGCCCTTTGAATACCACGCCAAAGCCGACGGTGTGGCCGATGGCGTGCAGAACGTGCAGCAGAAGGTCCGCGAGATCATCAAGTACGGCGCCACGGTGATCAAGATCTGCGCCACCGGCGGAGTGCTGAGTAAGGGCGATGATCCCCAGGCCAGCCAGTACACGCTCGAAGAGATGAAAGCCATAGTTGCCGACGCGCACCGGTTGGGACGCAAAGTGGCCGCGCACGCGCACGGCAAGCAGGGCATCATCTGGGCGAGCGAAGCAGGCGTGGATTCGATCGAGCACGGCTCGTACATCGATGACGAAGGTATTGCGACGTTGAAGAAGAACGGCACCTATCTTGTTCCCACCGTGTATCTGACCGAGTGGCTGCATGACAACATGGACAAGATCGGCTTTCCTTCATTCTTGCGCAAGAAAATGGAAGACGTGACCGCGATCGCGAACAACAACATCGCGCACGCGATCAAAAGCGGTGTGAAGATCGCGTTCGGTACGGATGCGGCGGTGTACCCGCACGGGCTGAATGCGCACCAGTTCAATACGTATGTGAATCTGGGGATGACTCCGGTGCAGGCGATACAGAGTGCCACGGTGAGCGCCGCGGACCTGATGGGCTGGAGCGACAAGACCGGCAACATCGAAAAAGGGAAGTGGGCGGACATCATCGCGGTGGACGGCGACCCGACGGTCAACGTCCGCGAACTCGAAAACGTGAAGTTCGTGATGAAGAGCGGCGTGGTGTACAAGAACGAGTACGCGAAGTGACCATGGGTAGAGACGCAGCATGCTGCGTCTCTACATTTCAAATCCACAATCCATCTGCACAACCCCTACCAATCATTTAACATAGTCCCTCTGTAGCTATTTCTGTCTCAGGACGGCAATTTCATGGCGTGGTTCCGGCGCGGATCATCGGATGTGGCGGCTTCGGCGGAGAAACGTGTCCGCACCGAAGGCCTGTGGGAGAAGTGCGAGAGCTGCCGGCAGATCATCTGGAAGAAAGACCTCGACGCCAACCTCAACGTCTGCCCCAAGTGCGAATACCACTTCCGCATGGATTCAGAAGGCCGCCTGAACATGCTCTTCGATGGCGCCGAGTTCAGCGTCTTCGATGACACGCTGGAATCGACCGATCCGCTCAAGTTCACAGACACCAAACCCTACGCGGGACGCCTGCGTGCCGCGCAGGAGAACACCGGCCTCAAAGACGCTATCGTCAACGCCGAAGGCCGGCTCGAAGGCCGCGCGGTGATCGTGAGCGCGATGGAGTATTCGTTCATCGGAGGGTCGATGGGCGCGGTGGTGGGCGAGTGCATCACGCGCGCCATTGAAAAAGGCGCGAAGGAGCGCAAACCGGTGATCGTGGTCAGCGCCAGCGGCGGCGCGCGCATGATGGAAGGCGTGGTCAGCCTCATGCAGATGGCGAAGATCTCAGCGGCGCTGGCACGGCTCGATGACGCCAAGGTGCCATACATTTCGATCCTCACCGACCCGACGACGGGCGGCGTTACCGCGAGCTACGCCATGCTCGGCGACCTGAACATCGCAGAACCGGGTGCGTTGATCGGATTCGCCGGGCCGCGCGTGATCGAACAGACGATACGGCAGAAACTTCCGGAAGGCTTCCAGCGCTCAGAATTCTTGCTCGAACATGGCATGGTGGACGCGGTCGTCCATAGGAAGCAGATGAAGGCGTACATCGCACGGGCACTGGAGTTCATGGCGGTGGCGTAATCGATATTCTGTAGATTCCAACTCATATACTATTCATCGAATCCATCTGTGATGAATTACACACAATCAGTTGAAGCTTTATACGCGCTCGGTCTCGAACTGCACGGAGCGCCGCGCAAATACGACCTTGCGCACATGCGCGCGCTGGCGGCAGAGCTGGGCGATCCGCAGAAGCAGTTCAAGTGCGTGCTCATCGCCGGGACGAACGGCAAAGGATCTACGGCAGCGACGCTGGCAGCGATCCTGAAAGAGGCCGGGCACAAGACTGCGTTGTACACCTCACCCCATCTGTTGCGCGTGAATGAACGTATCAAGGTCAACGGCGAAGAAATCAGTGACGCGATATTTGCTGCGATGTTCGAGCGCGTGATCACTGCGGGAGAAAAACTTGTAGCCGCGGGTGAGCTACCGATGAAGCCAAGCTTCTTCGAAGTACTCACAGCGATGGCGTATCTACATTTCGCTCAGGAAAAAGTGGACATCGCGGTGCTCGAAGTGGGCCTCGGCGGGCGGCTCGATGCTACCAACATCACTGAGCCGATGGTCAGCGTCATCACGGACATCGAACTCGACCACCAGCAGTATCTGGGCAACACCATCGGTGAGATCGCGCGGGAGAAGTGTGGCATCTTGCGCAAAGCGGGAGTGATGGTCACGCTGCCGCAGCATCCACAGGCGAATGAAGTGATCGGCAACGCGGCGATAGGGATCGGATGTCGCGCGGTGAGCGCTGCGGAGTATGTGCCAAACGTTTCACCCGGTGGACAGCAAACGGCGCAACAGAGCAACCGGCTCGAATCGGAGACACCGAACCGGGCGAACCAACCTTATTTTGTGCGCAACCGCTACTTCCTCGATGTGATGGGCGAGGATGTGCTGATCGAGTCTCCGCTGTTGGGGCGGCACCAGATGCGGAACATCGCACTTGCGGTCGCGGCGGCGGTGGAGCTGACGAAACTGGGATTCGATATCTCGCCTGCGGCGATCAGCGAAGGCGTGCGCAATACAGAGTGGCCGGCGCGCTTCCAGCACATACCGGGACACGCACTGCGTGGGGGAAGTTGGCCTGATGTCATCATCGATGTGGCGCATAATCCGGCAGGCGCGTGGGCACTGCGCAGCGCCATCAGTGAATTTGTAGGCGAACGCCCGGTGATGATGGTCTTCGGTGCGATGAAAGACAAAAGCGTGGGCGAGATGGCGGAGATACTCTTTCCCCTCGCCAGCCGCGTGGTGCTGACCATGGCGGACAATCCGCGGGCTGCGAGTTGTGAGGAGATTCGCAAGGCTGCGCACCGTGTGCAGACTGAATTCGTAGACACCATGCAGATGAGCGTTGGACTTGAAGCCGCCCGGGAACTGGCGATGGAGAAGAAGCATGGAGTGATCGTGGTTTGCGGGTCGGTATATCTGGCGGGAGAAGCACTGCGATTGTTGAAACCGAAAATGTAAGACATCGACCGCAAAGTCGCAAGGGATGCAAAGAAATTCTGATTTATTATTTTCCAACTGATATTTTTATGTGCTTCTGACCCAAGGCCACTGTGGACGAAAGCAAAGCGCCACCCAATCCGAATAAGAGACCTGGCTGGCGGCACATGCTGAGCCGGTTGCGGTCGTACTTCATTCTGGACATGTTGATCTGGTTCTACACACTGGTTTGCGGCACGCTCTCGCTGATCTGCTCGTTCTTCGATACGGACGGGAAGATCCAGCACAGGTTCGCGCAACTTTGGTCATGGCTGATCTTGAAGACGAGCATGGCGCCGGTCACGGTTCATGGCATCGAGCATATTGATACGCATAAGGCGCAGGTGTTCGCGGCGAACCACATTTCGGCGATGGATATCCCAGTGCTCTATACGCAGCTGCCGGTGCCTTTCAGAATTGTCGCGAATGCGAATTTCTTCCGGTATCCGTTCATGGGATGGCACCTGCGTCGGAGCGGACAGATCCCCATCGACCGCACATCGATGAAATCGACCATCAAGAGCTTCATGGGCGCGGTGGAAGACCTGAAACGCGGACAGAGCGTGAGCATCTTCCCCGAAGGCGGCAGGTCGCGTACCGGGCAGGTGCGTCCGTTCTTCAACGGAGCATTTTATTTGGCGGTCAAGGCGCAGGTGCCGGTGGTGCCGCTGGCCATTGTGGGAACGTATGAACTGCTGCCCATGGATACGTTCCACATCATGCCGCATCCGCTGGAGCTCTGGGTGGGGGAGCCGATACCGACAGAAGGCCTGACCACGCATGACCTCGAAGCTCTGAGTACGAAAGTCAAAGCGGCGATCGAGCAAATGTATTACGCGCGGTCAGAGGTGAGAAAAAGCGCGAAAACCAGCGGCGAGGAATAACTTAAGTAACCACATTCTGTTACTGGAAGTGCAACGAACCACGGAATCTATTGCAATTTCAGCGGTCCAGATGATGGAATACAGTACCCAGTCAGATGCAGTTGTACCGTTGTGCTGGAGTTTGGAACCGAAGTCATATGACGGCACGGGCGATGTTTGGCAATATACATTTCATGCAACGCAAGATACCAGCGCGATTTTTGCAGGAGTATCTGGAGACGGTGGCGCATGCCCAGAGCTTCCAGACCTCGAACCGCCGCGCCTGGGCGCTGATGCATTGCTACGCCGAACTGCAATATAAGTTGAAGGGCGGGGCGAAGTGCCCACAGTGCAGGGCGCATGTGCGGCACGTTGTGCCGGTGACCATCGAGCGTATGGATGGCACGAAAGAAGAATTCCCCTGCCTCTGCACCCGGTGCTTTGAAGGGGAGCGCGCCAACGCCAAGCTGAGCACAATGCACATCGGCGACGCGAAGGTGGAGTACAAACCCCGCAACTACGGCTCCCGCACGAAACAAGGCGCCAGCTTCCCCAAGAAACAAGTGCCGATCCCTACACCGCCGCCGGTGTAGGATCGTCAATACAATGAAAATGTTGTTTCAACAGTGATCCTTACCGGGACAGGTGTGCCATCTATCATCCCCGGCTTGAATCTCCAAATCAGCACTTTCTCGCAGGCCATTTCATCCAAACCGAATCCTATGGGTTTAAAGATACGGATATCTTTTGTGGAGCCATCTGTATCCACGATCACAGCAAGTGTCACCACACCTGTAACTTTCTCTTGCCTTGCCAATTCTGAATAGTCGGGATCGGGAGTGTGTTCCGGTTTCGGCGCAGATACTTTAGGTCCGACTCTGAATATGTTTTGAGTTTTGTCGACTGCATCGGCTGGTTTTACTTCTGTTGAAGGCGATGGGCTGTTTGAATGCAGCTCAGCTTCAGTTGTCAGTTTTTCAAAATAATTGTTCCACACCGGCGACGAGTGCTCAGCCAGATCAATGATGGAACGTAAGGTGATATTGTGGAGTGCTGATTCATATCTTGCCTTGTCCGCCAGCCCACCACTCAATCGGATTTCGATATAGACTGGAACATTGTGTATCGGCATATATCCTTTGGGAGTGGTGCCGTCGAAACCAATAAAGACACGGTCTGCTTCAACATGAACCTCATTTTCTTTCAACGATAGTTTTCGCACCTTAACGTGGCTGTAAAGGGTCCAAGAGCCGACTTTGGTTGATTTCCCCAACCACCGTCCTGTTTCATCATATTTTTGAGATGTTTCAAGATATGAATTCTTGAGAACGACAATGGTGCCTTCATAAGTGGATCGGAGTTCCCTCTCAATGTCTCTCATCGACTGGGCGTAGAGCGGGGAAGTGATTATCAATACAAATATTGTGAGCAGGAACCTTGCAATGGATATCTTCATAATTACTCCTCTATATGCAACAGGTTCCGCTTCCCACACCGCCGCCGGTGTAGGATCGTCAATATTTGCTAATATCAATAGTCACATTAGTCTCAACTTCCACATTTTCACCATTCATCATATAGGGTTTAAATCGCCAGAGCTTGACTGCGTTCAGCGCTGCTAGGTCCAATTCCGGGTCAACGGATTTGATGGTTTTTATGTCTTTCAGACTGCCATCGGTTGCAATAGTGACATGGAATACGATTGTGTCTTTCTTGTGATTCTTCTTCAATGTTTCCGGAAAATCAGGATTCACTTTGTATATGGGGCCTCCAGTTGCAATCTCCGATACACGGATTTTGAGCGGCGCCTTCATCCATTTTTCAGTTTCTACCAAGAGTTCTTGAAGGCTGTCTTTGTTTATCCGGATGGCTTTATCGATTGACTGGGAGGTTTCAGCGCGAGTGGCTGATTCTTTTGTCTTTATTTCAATTTCAAACGCAACGTGCTCATTGGTCCTAACTTGAACCAAACTGTTCCCATTGTTCGTTTTCTCAACGAATATGCGCTCTGCTGTGAGCACCGTTGAGTGATGGCCATAAACGAGGCTCGAAATATGTATCAAACCGGTTTCTGTCCATGGACCATAAGAGGTGCCGGGATAGAGATCCAAAGGCTGGCCGGTCTCATTGAAATGAAGTGATGGCAACTTGACTAGATAAGTGAGCAACACGAATTTGTTTTCATAAGCAGATTTCAATTCAGCAACATCTTCAGGTTGCAGTTGAGCACATAGCGGCAATGAAACTAAGAAAATAAATACTCCGACCAAGAAGTTCTTCATTTCTTCTCCTCCGCTTTATCCTCCACCACCGCTTCCATGATCTTGTCCATGATCGTCGTGGCGCCTCGGCTGGTGAGTTTGTGGTTGTTGCAGAAGATGCTGAAGACGAAGTGTTCGCCGCTGGTGCTGGTGAAGTATCCGCTGAGAGCGTTCACATGGCCGAGAGTGCCGGTCTTGGCAGTGACGCGTGATTCCGCCGCGGTGCCTTTCATGCGCTCGCTGAGGGAACCATCAACACCGGCGACGGGAAGTGACGCGCGGAACGAATCAGCCCACGGCTGTGAGTTGGCGAAGGTCAGAAGCTTGACGATGGCATGGGGCGAGACGAGGTCGCCGCGGCTGAGCCCTGAGCCGTCATTGAAGTTGTACTCTTCCTTCGTGAGTCCGGCTTCGGTGAGCACAGTTCGGACGGTTTCAAGCGCGGCATCGAGTGATGTGTCGGTGCCTTTTTCACGTCCCACCAGGCGCAGCATCAGCTCCGCGTGCAGGTTCTGGCTGATCTTAAGGGTCACGGCCGTGTCAATGATGAGCGGTTCGGATTCGCGAGTGAAAAAGACCGTGCGATTGGGGTCGATGGAAGTGTTCTGTGCGGATTTCTCAGGAGCGTCAGAAACCGGTGCTGCGCCTGCACTGGATGGTGGTACCGGAGGTTGCACAGTTGCATTGTTGGCAACTGGAAGCGTAGCGGGAGCAGCAGGTTTTCCTTCGGCAATATCCGCAAGTGACTTGTGATGGGCAACAGCATTGCCAGTGACGGTCACGCCGCGTTTGATCAGCATGCTGCGGAGTTGTTGCGCCGCGAAGAGCGCAGGGTCATCGACGGCGAGGGATTCGTTCATTCCTTTGTCATCGAGCGGGGTGTTGCCCCAAAGAACGAGTTCATGCGAACCGGGAGCGCGGTCGATGGAGACATCGCGCTTGGTTCCAGCAGCCGAAGTGACGATGCGGTTCTCGATCTGGAAGTATTCGGTCTCAGGCTCGAAGTGTAAATAGGCTTTGTCGCCCGCCGCGCTTCCGGGGAGGATGTTGAGGAAGACCTCATTGTCATTGATGGTGAGAGCACTGACGGGAGCGCCGTACTCCCACATGAGGTCATCCTGTGCCCAACCGCTGGGGTAGCGCTCGTTGCTGAAGAACGAATCATCACCCACGATGTTGCCCTCCACCATCTTGAGACCTTGCTTGACCATCTCATCGGCCATGGCCTCGAGGATGCGAAGGTGCGGGGCAGGGCGCTCGGTCTTGAGGTGATACGGCAGAACGCGGGAGGAAATGTTGGGGTCGCCGCGGCCAACGAACATGAGATTGCCGGCGAGGCGTCCGCGGGCGTCGATGTGGGCATCGGATTCGATCGTGGTACGTTCGCGATACTCAGGACCAAGCAGGCGCAATGCAGAAATGGCGCTGGTGAGCTTGGCATTCGAGGCAGGCGTGAACAGGTTGTTGGCATTGTGCGCGTAAAGGGTCTTGCCTGTATCGAGCGAGACGATCTCAATGCCCCAGAAGGCGCGCGCTGATTCCTCAGCGCCGATGAGGGAATCGATCTTGGCGGTGAGTTGCTCAAGGCGCTGTTGTTCGCGCTTCTCACGGGCTTTTTTCTGGCTGACAGACTCTTTTTTCGCCGGTATTACAGGATCGCCGGCCTTGGTCTGCGCTTCAATAGCACCGAGGGCCAAAACCACAAGAACTAGCGTTTGTGTAATAACATGACGGAACATAGCGCGGATTTTAACAGAATGTGTTATTTATCCGAGAATGGGACGTATACGTTTTCATAGGGAATGATCACTCCACGTAAAAATTTTGAATGGAAGTTACGGACGACCTCACTTCCACTGGGCAAACGGACCCTAGTGATGGGTGTGGTGAACATCACACCAGACTCTTTTTCCGATGGTGGCCGTTTCCACCGCTTCGACTTTGCCATTGCACATTCTTTCCGGCTGATCGATGAAGGGGCTGACATCCTCGATATCGGCGGGGAATCGACGCGGCCGGGCAGGAAACATCTAGTCATGCCAGATATGGAACTGGAACGGATCATGCCGATCATCCAGAGCCTGCGGCGACAAAGCCCTGAAACGATCTTGTCAGTGGATACCTACCATGCCACCACAGCACGGGCGGTGGTGGAAGCTGGCGTTGAGATCGTGAATGATGTTTCAGGACTTTTGTGGGACGAAGAGATGGCCGCAACCTGCGCGGAACTCAAATGCGGATTGGTGTTGATGCATACGCGGGGACGTCCGGAAGAGTGGAGCACGCTGCCCCCGTTAGTCGACCCCGTAGGGACCGTGAAAACAGGACTCGCAGAAAGTGCCAGTAAAGCGTTGGCCGCCGGAGTGGAAAGTCCGCGCATTGTTCTCGACCCGGGGTTCGGCTTCGGCAAGAAATTCGAAGAAAATTATCCGTTGCTGGCAAAGTTCGGCGAACTGCATGAGCTTGGATATCCGTTAATGGCCGGGACCTCGCGCAAAGGGTTCCTGGGAAGGACACTGGCCCATGACGGCATGGATGCTTCTCCTGAGCACAGGTTGAACGCGACGCTGGCTTCTTCCGTTATCGCTGTGATGGCAGGAGCGCATATCGTTCGTGTGCATGACGTGGTTGAGTGCATCGAAGCCATGAAAATAGTGGACGCAGTGCGAGGTTCCATTCCAGTTTAATATTCCTAGTGGTTTCCCCATGTTGGGCTAGTTTCACCGCTGGCAATCTGATATCATTCGCCCTCTGTCCCTTTGTCCTGAATAAACATTTTCTTGTTGGAGGCCCTGTGCCCAGTCAACAGCAAGTGCGTTGGTCCGAACTCCGCGTAGGTATCACGGTGATCGTAGCGTCGATCGCATTGGCCGTGCTCATCATCCTGATGAGCGGGCAGGGAGGCATCTTCTCCAAGCGGTTGACACTGAAGTCTACGTTTGCGAACACCGGTGGATTGCGCAAGGGCTCGCTGGTGAGCCTGGAAGGCGTGAATATCGGCAACGTGACTGCCATCAAGATCGTGAAGGGACAACAGTTCCTGCCGGTGGAAGTCACGATGAAGATCAGTGCGGAGTATGCGGACTCCATTAGAAAAGATTCTATTGCCACACTCTCGTCTGCCGGGGTGCTGGGCGAATTGTATGTGGATATCAACAGCAAAAAAGCCACCAAAGGCCCAGTGGTAGATGGCGATGTGTTGCCATCGGAAGACCATCCGGCCATCGACGACCTGTTCAAGGCAGGCCAGAGCACATTGCAGAATGCCGATGTGCTGCTCAAACGAATTGACAGCATCGTGGCGGACATCGAGAAGGGCCAGGGTTCGATCGGCCTGCTGATCAAAGACCCGACCATGTACCAGCGAGCGAACACGGTGCTGGGCGAGATGTCCACTCTGCTGACTGAGATCAACGCCGGCAAAGGCAGCATTGGCAAACTATTGAAAGACGATGAGATGTACAACCGGGTGATGAAATCCATCGACAAGGTGGCCACCATGGTGGATGAGATCGAGGCCGGCAAAGGCAACATGGGCAAGCTGCTCAAAGATGAACAACTCTACAAGAACGCCAATGAGACCATGGCCAACGCTAACAAGCTGCTTGCCGAGATCAATCAGGGCCACGGCACCATGGGCAAAGTTTTGCACGATGAGGAGTTCGCCAAGAAGGTTGACACCATGGTCACAAAACTCGCAGACCTTACCACGAAGATGGATGCGGGCGAGGGTAGCGTGGGCAAGCTGTTCAACGATCCATCAATGTATAACAACGCAGACAAGATGCTTACGGAGATGCGCAGCCTGGTACAGGCCATGCGTGAGAACCCGAAGAAATACCTGACCATCCATGTAAAGCTGTTCTGATTCCACTTAAAACATGATCTGACCAGGAAGGTCGGCGTAACCGCCGACCTTCTTTTCTTGATGAATGGCAATTCCGGTCACGCCAGCCTCTTTGATACACTTCTTGCGAGCGAAAACGCGGTTTTCTGCGTGTGACACCCCTAGGCCCGGTGTGCCCGCCGGATGCGAATTCAGGCAAATCCCAATTCAAGAGAGATGAGGCATTTGAAAATGCGTACATTGAAGATGCTACTGATGGTACTGCTGTGCGGTGCCCTGATGTCAGCGCAGGACAAACCAACTGCCACACCTGCGACTAAAGCTCCAGCTGCGAAGAAAACACCCGGCTTCGACGTCAATGCGATGGACAAATCCGTTGACCCTTGCACCAACTTCTATCAATTCGCTTGCGGCAGTTGGATCAAGAACAATCCGGTGCCGAGCGACCAGGCGCGCTGGGGCCGATTCAACGAGCTCGCCGACCGCAATAACGACATCCTGAAAGGTGTTCTCGAAGCCGCCGAGAAAGGCGGAGCCACCCGGGACGCCGTGGACCAGAAGATCGGCGATTTCTATGGTTCCTGCATGGATACCGACACCATCAACAAAAAAGGCCTGACTTCGCTCAAACCCTGGATGGACGCTATTAACGGCATCAAAGCCAAGAGCGACCTCACAAGTGTGGTCATCGCGTTGCATAAGGGCAATGGGCCCGGCTTCTTCGCTTTTGGCAGTGGAGCTGATTTCAATGACGCCTCCAAAAATCAGGCCCAATTCGCCCAGGATGGTCTTGGACTTCCCAACCGCGACTATTACACCAAAACGGACGCCAAATCCGTTGAAACCCGCGAGAAATACGAACAGCACGTGAAGAAGATGTTCGCGCTGATGGGAGATGGCGCAGCCGCATCAGCGGCGGAAGCCAAGAAAGTCATGGCGATCGAGAAAGACCTCGCGTTGGCATCCCTCGGCCCGGTGGACCTGCAAGATCCGCAAAAACAGAACCACACCATGACCATTGCCGAGTGGCAGGCGCTCACGCCCAGCTTCAATTACACGAAGTACCTCGATGGCATCGGCGCTCCGAAGTTCGACAAGCTGAATGTGGGCATGCCTGATTTCGCCAAAGGGTTTGAAAGCGTGATCGATAAATACAGTGTGGAAGACATCAAGAACTACTTGCGCTGGCATGTTGTGCACTGGGCCGCACGCACACTTCCCACCAACTTCAATGATGAGAACTTCGACTTCTACGGCAAGATCCTGAGCGGACAGAAAGAACAGCGTCCGCGCTGGAAGCGGTGTGTGCAACAGACGGATAGTGAGCTCGGCGAGGCGCTCGGCATCGCCTATGTGAAGAAGGCCTACGGCCCGGTGGCCAAGCGCCGCATGGATGAACTGGTGAAGAACGTCGAAGCCGCATTGAAGACGGACATCGAAGGCCTCGATTGGATGTCGCAGACCACGAAAGAGCAGGCCGTGATCAAACTCAAGGCCATCGCCAATAAAGTGGGGCATCCTGAGAAGTGGCGCGATTACTCGAGCGTGAAGATCGTGACCGGGGACGCCATCGGCAACTTCCTCCGCACACAGGAATTCGAACTCAAACGTCAACTCGCCAAGATCGGCAAGCCCGTTGACCACTCGGAATGGGGCATGACGCCACCCACCGTGAATGCCTATTACAACCCACAGGAGAACAACATCAACTTTCCGGCCGGCATCCTTCAGCCTCCGTTCTTTGAAGACACCATGGATGACGCTGTGAATTACGGTGGCATCGGTGCGGTCATCGGTCACGAACTCACGCACGGCTTCGATAACCAGGGTGCGCAATTCGACAAAGACGGCAACCTGAAGAACTGGTGGACCGATGCCGACAATAAGGCTTTCAAGGAACGCACATCCTGCATCGTGAAGGAATATGACGCTTTTGTGGCGGTGGATGACGTCCACGAAAACGGCGAGTTGACACAGGGTGAGAACATCGCCGACAACGGCGGTCTGCGTATCGCTTTGATGGCGCTGATCGAATCCATGAAGGGCAAGACCGTGGCCAAGAAAGACGGCTTCACACCGGAACAACGCCTGTTCCTCGGATGGGGACAGATCTGGTGCCAGAACTCCACTCCGGAAGCCGCACGACTTCAGGCCCTCACCAACGAACATTCACTCGGTGAGTTCCGCGTGAATGGTGTTGTCCGCAACATGCCGGAGTTCCAAAAGGCCTACAGCTGCAAAGAAAGCACACCTATGGCGCCGAAGGACAGATGCAGGGTGTGGTAGTGGATCAGTTGTGAGTCTTGAGATGTGAGTAGGGACGCAGCATGCTGCGTCCCTACGTTTTTATGAGGATGTGTTTTATTCTTCGTCCGACTCGGATCGTCAATTCCGCGGGAATTGATGCAACATGAATGTGAACATCATTCTGTACATCATTTCCAATACGGACTGATTTCGCTTTGATCTTGCGCGCTCCATCGCTCACGGAATCTGCGAGTCCGGCCTTGGCAAGGAGTTTATCGAGCTTCAATCCTTTTCCATCTGCGCCAGCGACATCGGTGTGTTTGATTTCGACGGTCTCGATATCTTCCGGCACTTCATCTTTCTGGAACTGCTTCGCCCAATTCTCGGCGGCTGACTTGGCTGCGTCGGCGGAGTGGAAGTCCGCAACGATACGTGCCGCCAGATCTTTCTTCACTTGCATCGGATGTTGCGACTTGAGCGCCTCGATCTCTTTCAGCGAGAGGTCAGTCAGCAGTTCGTAGAATCGCCACATGAGTTCATCCGAGATGCTCATGACCTTGCCGTACATCTCTAGTGGGGGCTCATTGATGCCGATGGCGTTGCCATACGACTTCGACATCTTCTGCACACCATCGAGCCCTTCGAGGATGGGCATGGTCAGCACCACCTGCGAGGGCTGGCCGTAGGCCTTCTGCATTTCGCGTCCCACGAGCAGGTTGAATTTCTGGTCGGTGCCGCCGAGTTCGACGTCCGCTTCAAGCGCGACCGAGTCATATCCCTGCGCCAGCGGATACAGCAGCTCGTGCATCGAGATGGGTTTCTCTTCGTGGAAGCGCTTGTGGAAGTCCTCGCGTTCGAGCATCTGGCTCACGGTGTATTTGCCTGTCAAGCGGATGAAATCAACGGCTGAGAACTTGTCGAACCAGCGCGAGTTGAAATCGACCTCGGTTTTCACGGGATCCAGGATCTTGAAGACCTGCGCTTTGTAGGTTTCGGCGTTTTTCTCGATCTCTTCGCGCGTGAGCGGCGGCCGCGTGGTGTTGCGCCCCGTGGGGTCGCCGATGAGGCCGGTGAAGTCGCCGATGAGGAAGATCACCGTGTGGCCGAGGTCCTGAAAATGCTTCAGCTTGCGGATGAGCACCGTGTGGCCGAGGTGCAGATCGGGTGCCGTAGGGTCGAATCCAGCCTTGACCTTGAGGGGCTTGCCGCTGACGCGAGACTTTTCAAGCTTCTCCCGCAACTCGGATTCGCGGATGATCTCCGCCGAACCCTTCTTGATGTACTCGAGTTGTTCGGCGACCGGCTTGAAGGCGGACATTGGAATGATTATAGATTAGCTTTTTCCCGACGAGCCGAAGCCGCCGGCCTTGCGGCTGCTGTCCGTCAATTCTTCGACCACCTCGATTGCACCGGTGAGCACGGGATAGGGAATCAGGTTGGCGATCTTGTCGCCTGCATTCACAGTTTGTGGCTGGTCGCTCAAGTTCTCCATCACGATCTTGATCTCGCCGCGGTATCCGCTGTCGATCACGCCGGCGGTGACGATGAGGCGCCGCACAGCCATCGACGATCTGTCGCGGATGAGTGCGCCCATCGGCTTGCCGCCAGCATTGGTGAGTTCAACGGAGATGCCCGTAGGCACGATGCCTCCGCCGCGCGGCGCGAATGTCACCGATTCCGCAGCATAGAGGTCATAACCTAAGTCTTCCCCGGGATGCGCGATGGTGGGAGCCTTGGCTTCAGGGCGTAACAATTTAACTTTCAACATGGTTTTGAGTGTAGCAAAAGCAACTTCTACCGCGGAGGCTCGGAGTTGTGGTGAAACCAAAATCATTTTGATTCTTTGTCTTTAATGATCTCTGCAATCGCCTCACTATACGCAACATGCTCCTGCTCCAATATCCGAGCGCTCAATGATTCCACGGTGTCGCCTGAAAGTACCGGCACTTCTTTTTGCAGAATGATAGGGCCGTGGTCGAGCAACTCATCCACGTAATGGACAGTGCACCCCGTCACCTTCACGCCGGCTTCGAGCGCTTGTTTCTGCGCGTCAAGTCCGGGGAACGCGGGCAGCAACGATGGATGTATGTTCAGGACACGTCCTGGAAATGCTTGGACGAAGGATGGCAAGAGCAGTCGCATATATCCGGCAAGACAGACCAAATCCACATTGGCCGTTTCCAGCGCCGCGATCATCTCGGCATCATGCTGTTCGCGCGTTTTCCCCTTCGATTCAATGACAACCACATTCAACCTCAAACCACGCGCCGTCTCAATCCCCTTCGCATCCGCCTTATTCGAGATCACGATGGCGATCTCAGCCTTCAGCTTGCCTTCGCGGATATTGCGCGCAATGGCCTCGAAGTTCGAACCGCGTCCGGAGATGAGGATGCCTAGCCGTTTCACAGCAATCATTATAGGAGCCACTCGTTGAGAACAAAGAATCGTGCAAATCCCAGTGCAAGCGGTGATTTGACTCTCCAGTAGCCGCTAAGCTAGCCTCTTAGTAACTGCTTTCCAGTCCCCAGGATCGCTCTTGGCCAGGTGAAGAAATGGCCGGGAGACAGGCTCTGAAAACAACCATGAAAATCAAACCCAAGTCATTGATTCTATTGACTTTAGCCGCTGTTTGGCTATTGCCAGCGCCTACACTTTTTGCCGGACCCATGCATCCGGCGCGGCACAAGCATGCCATTGTGGTGAGCGTGCATGAGCTGGCGTCGGAGGCCGGAGTCGAGGTCATGAAGGCCGGCGGCAACGCGATCGATGCCGCGGTCGCCACGGGCTTCGCACTGGCGGTGGTGCATCCTCAAGCGGGCAACATCGGCGGTGGCGGGTTCATGCTGGTGCGCTTTGCCGACAAGGGCGACGTGCACTTCATCGACTACCGGGAAAAAGCCCCGGCCGCGGCCAAAGAGAACATGTACCTTGATCCTCAAGGTAATGTCATCAAAGATGCCAGCACCGTGGGATACAAAGCAATCGCTGTGCCGAGTTCTGTGGCCGGAATGGTCTATGCACACAAGAAGTGGGGAAAGTTACCGCTGGCGAAGGTAATGGCCCCGGCGATAAAACTTGCCAAACTTGGATGGCATCTTGCTTACGAGGACGCCGAAGAATTCACTGACAAGAAGCTCACGCAGTTCCCGGAATCAAAGCGCATCTTCCAGCGCAACGGAAAGTTCTACCAGCCCGGCGACCTTTTTGTTCAGCCGGAACTCGCGCGCACGCTCACGGCGATCGCGGCGAACCCAGATTCGTTCTATCACGGCCTGCTGGCGAAGCAGATCGCTGCTGGCATGCGCAAGCACGGCGGACTCGTCACGGCGAAAGATCTCGCCAGTTACGAGGTCAAAGAGCGCGAGCCGGTGCACGGCACTTATAAAGGATACGAAGTGATCAGCGCGCCCCCGCCATCTTCTGGCGGCATCGCACTCATTGAATTGCTGAACATCCTCGAAGGCTTCGACCTCGAGCACACGGGCAACCGCTCGGCGGAATCGATCCACCTTACGTCGGAAGCGTTCCGGCGTGCGATGTTCGATCGTGCAGATTTCCTCGGCGACCCTGACTTTGCGAAAGTCCCCGTGGCGCAATTGATCGACAAGAAATATGCCGAAGCGTGGCGCGAGACCATCGATCCGGCGAAAGCGAGCGTGAGCCGCGAGTTGCAGCGTCCGGCGGGGAAGTTCAATGAACTCGACCGTGTGGGCAGCGCAGCACTGCGTTGGCCGGATGAAGGCATCCGCGAACCGGAGAACACCACGCATTACTCTGTGGTGGATGAGCAGGGCAACGCCGTGAGTGTGACCACCACGCTCAACGGCAGCTTCGGCGCTTATGTCGTCGCTGACGGCCTCGGTTTCCTGCTCAACAATGAGATGGATGACTTCGCCGCCAAGCAAGGCGTACCGAATGCCTATGGACTCATCCAAGGCCCGGCGAATGCGATCGCTCCGGGCAAGCGTCCGCTGTCTGCGATGACGCCCACCATCGTGCTCAACAACGGCAAACTTTTCCTGGTGCTCGGCTCGCCGGGCGGCCCGCGCATCATCACCACGGTTGCGAACATCCTGATGGGTGTGATCGATTACGGCATGGATATCCAGCAGGCCGTGAACGCGCCGCGATTCCATCACCAGTGGCTACCTGATTCCATCAAAATGGAATCGAACGGATTTTCTCCTGACACCATCAGGCAGCTCAGCGATATGGGACACAAACTCGACTTCGGAAGGTATTGGTCCGACGGCGAGTGCATCATGATCGATCCCAAGACCGGCGACAAACTCGGCGCGCCTGACGGTCGCAACAACGGGAAGGCCGCCGGATACTGACTTTTTGAAAAAGTTACTGACACAGTTCACAAAAAATGTTGCGAGCGATCTCAAGTTTCGTTGTGGTCAAGCACCGGCTGAATGTCGGGTGGCTTGATACGTTCGTCCGCGGCGGCGCGCAAGCGGTCGAACTGTTCTGCGCAAAGGCGCACTTTGATTACGCCGACCGCGCACAGGTGAAAGAAGCATCTTCATGGTTCGGCGACCACAAAGACATTGAACTGCGCTCGCTGCACTCACCGCTCTTCGCAGATGATTGGGGACGCAGCGGACAGCCTCCGTTGAACATCGCGGCGAAAGAGAAGCGCGAGCGCATCGACTCCATGGATGAGATCAAACGTGCGCTCGAAGTGGCGGACGCGCTGCCGTTCCGCTTCCTCATTCAGCACATCGGCCTGCCGAATGAGGCGTTTGATGAGGCGAAGTTCGAATCGGCCATCACCAGCATCGAACATCTGCGCGCCTTCGCGAAACCGCTGGGTGTGACTGTGCTGGTGGAGAACATTCCGAACGATCTTTCCACGCCTGCGCGGCTGATGCAGCTGATCGAATCCGCGCACTTCGATGACGTGCACGTCTGCTTCGATGCTGGACACTCGCACATGCGCAATTTTTCCGGGAACGCGGACGGCGGCTCGCGCAGCATCGCTGCGGATTTCGCCGTGCTGGCCACGCGCGTGCGCTCTACGCACATTCATGACAACTGCGCAGACCGTGACGCACACCTCTGGCCGGGCACGGATACCAACGGCAAGGGCATTGATTGGAATGAGTTCATCCCGCTGTTGAGGAACGCCCCACAGCGTCCGCCGGTGCTGCTCGAGATCGAAGGCGAAGAAGGACGAGAAGTGAAGTTGGCGGAGGATATGACGAAGACTTTCTCGCTGTTCGACAATATCAACTGAAAATTCCAAACTGGGAACCGGAAACTCAATACTCAAAACTCATGACTCAAAACTCAGAACTCGCACCTATCACTGACATCATCTCCGTCGGCGCCCACAACGGTCAGACCATCACCATTCAGGGATGGCTCTACAACTTGCGCGAGAGCGGCAAGCTGCTCTTTCCCATATTCCGCGACGGCACCGGGCTCATCCAAGGCGTGCTGCATGTGAAGTCCGTCGCGCCCGAGGTTTTCGAGACCGTCAAAGGGCTCACGCAGGAATCAAGCGTCATCGTGCGCGGCAAGGTCCGAGAAGACAAACGCGCCAAGGGCGGCTATGAACTCGATGTCGAACACGTGGAAGTCATCAGCCGCGTGCCAGAGGATGATCCCTATCCCATCACGCCGAAAGACCACGGCGTCGAGTTCCTCATGGAGCACCGCCATCTGTGGGTGCGCTCTCAGCGGCAGGCGGCCATCCTGCGCCTGCGCGCAGAGATCATCAAGGCAGCGCGCGATTTCTTCGACGAGCGCGGCTTCACCCTCACCGATCCGCCTATTCTCACGCCCGCCGCGTGCGAGGGCACATCGACTTTGTTCGAGGTCGATTACTTCGGCGACAACGCCTACCTCACGCAGAGCGGGCAGCTCTACATCGAGAGCACCGCCATGGCACTGGGCAAGGTCTATAGTTTCGGGCCGACATTCAGGGCGGAAAAATCTAAAACTCGTCGTCATCTCACTGAGTTCTGGATGGTCGAGCCAGAAGTCGCCTTCGCAAAACTCGATGACGTGATGGAACTTGCCGAGAACTTCATCACCTTCATCATCAAGCGCTGTCTTTCGAAGCGCCGCGCTGACCTTGAGACCATCGGACGCGACGTTTCGAAGCTCGAAACAATTAACACTCCTTTCCCACGACTTCAGTACGATGATGCGGTGAAGATGCTCAACGAGGCCCACGCCAAGGGTGCGCTTGAGAACAAATTCGAATATGGCGGCGACTTCGGTTCGCCCGATGAGACCTACATCTCGTCTCAATTCGACCGTCCCGTGATGGTGCATCGGTATCCGGCGAAGGTGAAGGCGTTCTACATGGAACCGGACCCGGTGAATCCCGCGCTAGCGCTCTGTGTTGACGTTCTCGCGCCCGAGGGATACGGCGAGATCATCGGCGGCTCGCAACGTGTGGGCGATTACAAACTTCTGCTCGACCGCATCCGCGAACATGGGCTGCCGGAAGACGCCTTCAAGTGGTATCTCGACCTACGCAAGTATGGCGGCGTCCCTCATGGAGGCTTCGGCATGGGCATCGAGCGCATGGTCGCGTGGGTCTGCGGATTGGAGCACGTGCGCGAAACGATTCCATTCGCGCGCATGTTGAACAAGATCTATCCGTAGCACGTTCAAACGTAATGAGGCCATTAGCTCCAGTAACGGAATGAGCTATTGGCTCCCGTAACGAAATGAAGCCAGTGGCTCCCGTAGGGAGCAGCGAATGTAGCCCAGTATTTCGCACGCCAAAGGCGTGCGAAATACTGGGAATAAGATCGTAAGATCCGTCGCGTCCCGTAGGGACGCACGAGTCCTTCAAGGGACATACGCGACACGAACCGGCAACATAGAGAAATCATGTATGACAGACGCAATCGAAACCAAACCCGAAAAGAAGAAGATCACTTCGCCCCGCAAGATCCGCGTGATTGGTGTGCCGCTCGACCTCGGCCAATCCCGCCGTGGAGTCGATATGGGCCCCTCCGCCGTACGCGTCGCCGGACTCGAAGCGCGCCTCGAGGCGCTCGGACACATCGTGGAAGACGGCGGCAACGTTGCCGTTGCCATCGCAGAGACGAAGAAGGTCGGTGACACCAACGCCAAATACCTGAAAGAGATCACCGCCACCTGCACCAAGACGGCGGAGATGGTGCTCAAGTGCATCGAATCCGGCGTTACGCCGCTGGTTTTGGGCGGCGACCACAGTGTGGCCGCAGGCACGGTAAGCGGCGTGGCCGAGTTCTACAAGCGCACGGAAAAGAAGATCGGCCTCATCTGGATCGACGCACACTCTGACATCAACACACCTGAGACCTCGCCCAGCGGCAACGTCCACGGCATGCCGCTGGCCGCGCTCATGGGCCTCGGCCCGGCCGAACTCGGCAACATCTATGGATGGTCGCCCAAGGTCGAGCCGCAGAATGTGGTCATCATCGGCGTGCGTGACATCGACCAGTACGAGAAAGAGAACATCAAGAAGGTGGGCATCTCTGAGATCTACACCATGCGTGACATCGATGAGCGTGGCATGCGCACCGTGATCGAAGAGGCCCTGCGCACCGCCGGACGCGGCACCGCCGGCTACCACGTCTCGCTCGATATGGATTGGATCGACCCCGAGGACGCGCCCGGCGTGGGCACGCCTGTGCGCGGCGGAGCGACATACCGCGAAGCTCACCTTGCCATGGAGATCATCGCTGACCACGGTCGCATGACCAGCTTTGAGATCGTGGAAGTGAATCCGGTGATCGATGAGCACAACCGCACCGCAGATCTGGCGGTAGAACTGGCGATGAGCGCATTTGGGAAGAAGATATTGTGAGTAATGATTAAGGGTTTTGCATTAGATCTTTAATGGCAGTATAGATTTGTCCAACTACAATCGCCATGCGTTTGTAATCTAACCGGTCTGACGTGTCACCACGGTCATGATATTGCTTGTTCCGGTAGAAAGAAGTATCAGAGATCATTACAGCATTCCATCCGTATGCCCAATAATTGAGATGATCCGAGAAATCAATACCGGGTACGGACGCAGGTGCATTCATCGAGTACACAGGTACTCCTTGTCCTTCTGGCACAGTCATTGATTTCTTTACCTGTGACACCAATGCACGGTCTCCATCTTTCATAGACCCAATGATGGCAATAAAATTACCTGTGCTCGGATAAATGGCAGACATTGCAGGCAATGGAAATTCCTGGCTATTGGGACTGTCTGTGTAATATCCGATCATCTCCAAACAGATCATTGCTTTTACCTTCGTACCACTTTGATTCAATCTGTCAGCATGTATTTTGCTTCCCATTTCTTTTCCACGGAAGAATGGAGGTTCTTCAAGTGTGTAAGCAACCATCTCAACTGTCGTTGCTGGTTTCTCTTTGCCAATCAGCTTCGCCAACTCGATCAATCCTGCAACACCGCTTGCATTGTCATCAGCACCCGGAGTTCCATCATAGGAATCGTAATGTGCACCAACGATTATCAATTCTCCGGTTAGTGGCCCGAATCGAACGATAACATTCCTGAATTCTTGGTCATCGATCTTATATTTCTGTTCTTCCACTCTGCCACCAGTGGAATCGAATTGTTTGTGGATGTAATCAGCAACACGGTTCAGATCATCTAAGCGTTGATAGTTGCGGAAATGTTTTCCATCGGCGAGAAATTCTACATGGGCTCTTAGGTCGTTTGGGTTAACAACATCTAAGTTCTTGTTACTGTTTGCGAATGAATAAACTGGCTGGGTTACAAGGACCAACAAAGATGTAATGAATCCAAATATGGCAAGAACCGGAGCACCCAACCACAACAATATTTTCCTATTGTGTGTCATTCCATTATTGTGTCACAACATTCACCCCACTTTCTGTCATCCCGAGCGAGACGTTTTTTGCCGAGTCGAGGGATAAGGCATTTGCAGTTGTTCTTGATGATTCCGAACTCCAAAATCCTGATCAACGTTTTTGCTGCCGTTGTTTATATTTTGTTTGTGTTCAGCCCCTAAAGGTTTCCATTTTCTGAGAACTTTGACTAAGTTCTTTGTTTTTACCAATTTACCCCTAAGTCTATTGTTTTCACGATTTTAGCGTATGAAACCGCTAACCCGTTTGTTATCACCACTTTGCGACACCCCCACCTTTTACCCCCGAGGTAAATCAGTTCCAATGCTGTGTTCGAAAATCTTTTGAAATAGATGTTCCCTAGCTTACATTTCCATAAGATCACCATCTAACATTGACCAGCCACTCAAGGACCCACCACCCCATGCGCAAATCTATTTTTCTTTCGATGCTCTTGCTCTTGATTGCAACAGCTTGCTTCGCCGCCGATCCCGACCCCTACACCCTCATCAAGTCCGGACACTACAAGCAAGCGCGCGCCATCCTTGAAGCCAAACTGCAGCAGAACCCGAAGGATGTGAACGCCCTCTGGCAGATGGCGCAAGTGAAGATCGCATACAAAGATTTTGACGGCGGATTGCAATTGGCCGAGCAGGCTGTAGCGCTCGATGACAACAATGCAAATGCGCATTGCATGGTGGCGGAAGGCGTGGGAAATAAGATCGAGAGCGCCGGAATCTTCTCGAAGATGGGAATGGGGAAGCGCATCCGGAATGAAGCGGAGCGGGCTGTCGCGCTCGACCCCAAGAACGTGCAATGCCTGGATACTCTGATCGAATTCCACCTTGGGGCGCCGGGCATCGTCGGCGGAGACAAGAACAAAGTGCCTGATCTACTACAGAAGATGATCGCGGCCGACCCCGTGCAGGGCCACATGAAAGAAGTGGAGCTTGCACTGAAAGACAAACAACGAGAGAAGATCGAGCCGGCATATAAGGCGATCTTGGCGGAAGCTCCGCATGAGTACCGCACCTTCGTTCTGGTCGGCGGATATTACATGAGCGAAGGCGGTGGCAAGAGATTCGACCAAGCAGAAAAATTCGCCCGCGAGGCCATCAAGATCGACCCAACGAGTATGGATGGATACGCGCTTCTCGTGCAGGCGTTGATCCAGCAGAACAAAGATTCAGAAGTGGATTCAGTTCTGGCACAGGCCGAGAAGGACGCGCCGCACAGTTTGAATCCTTATTATCAGGCGGGGAAGGCGCTGTTGCTTGCAAACCGCAACTATCCTTCGGCGGAAAAATACTTCCGCAAATACAACACGCAAGAGCCGGAGCCGACCACACCACCATTGGCAGCTGGTCACTGGCGGTTAGGTTTAGTGCTGGAAAAAGAAGGCCACAAACCGGAAGCGCTCAAGGAAGTGCAATTGGCATTACAGATGAATCCTAATTTGAAAGCAGCTGAGCCGGATCTGAAGAGGCTTAAGGGGTAGGCACAACATTCTCGCCGAACTTGGCGGCGAAGTCCTTCAAATATTGCGTGACAGTTTTATCATTCCCGATGATGAAAGTTCCGATGAAGCGGAACGCCGGGTTATAGACCTCTCCGTTCTCAGTGATCTTCAGTTTGGTCATCTTGGCGCCGGGTTTCGCGGGGTCATCGAGCGGAATGATCTCATAGACCCAGGTGCCGCCGAAAGACGTCTGGTCAACGATCTTGCGTTCCATGCGTTCCGTACCGGAGAAGTCGAGCACGGTGGTCTCAATGCGCAGCGTCTGGCCGTTCTTGTAAGTGTCTTCCCAAACAGGGTGTCCGTTGCGGTTCGGCAGTTTCTTCACGCTGGCCACATCGTGGCGCCACTTGGGGTCGGACATGTGGTCGGCCAGCACGGCCCACACCGCTTCCGCAGGTTGATGCACGGTGATGCTGCGTGAGACGGAATGTTTGACCGGCAACATGGCTCCAGTGACGAAGATGGCCAGCACCATGCCCACTGCAACGAAGATGATGAAGATCAGTATTTTCTTCATTGCTTAACATTGAACCACAGAGCAGATTGAGTTTCACGAAGTAATTGATCGATAACCGCCGCTGTCTTTATGGCGAAAGATTTTGTGGTTAACTATTGATGTATGGTCAAGCTCCGAGTCGGCATTCTCTTCGGTGGACGCAGTGGCGAGCATGAGGTCTCGCTGCTCAGTGCGG
>Ga0206997_10098_pt1 | contig 24187 bp, 23 predicted proteins | sample Alteio_BWMinCont_3_FD_153478 | JGI IMG/M metagenome (GOLD analysis project Ga0206997, IMG submission 153478) | Enriched cells from forest soil in Barre Woods Harvard Forest LTER site, Petersham, Massachusetts, United States -... | ecosystem: Environmental > Terrestrial > Soil > Temperate forest >...
GACATTGTATTTTCATTTGACAGTATGTTTACCGCTATTGGTTTAACACAAAACTTTTGGATCATTAGTATCGCGATTTGGATATCCATCACTTTAATGATTTTTGCTGCCGAACCCTTGAGCCAATTTATTAAGCACAACCCCTCCATCAAAATGTTAGCTCTTAGTTTTTTACTGATGATTGGTACGGTACTCATTGCTGACGGTGTACATTTCAACATACCCAAAACCTATATTTATTTTTCCGTTGGCTTCTCGTTATTGGTTGAAAGCTTAAATACCTTGGTACGTAAACGACAATCTCGTACCATACGTTAGGATAAAATTGAAATGCTCGAGCATGTATTTACCGACATATTAATCTTGCTGTTTGTGGCTGTGCTGGTATCTGCTCTTTTTAACCGTTTTCGTTTACCAAGCATCGTTGGTTATTTATGCACGGGTTTAGTACTGGGTCCATCTGGTTTGAATTTACTGCATCAAAGTTTAGCGACACAGACCTTTGCTGAATTTGGTGTCGTCTTTTTACTCTTCACGGTTGGCCTTGAATTTTCACTACCTCGCTTGCTTGCCATGAAAAAAATTGTTGTTGTTGGCGGAGGTTTACAAGTTTTATTAACCTCATTGATCGCCGCGGCCATTGCTAATTTTATTGGGTTAAATATCGTACAAGCCATTATCATTGGTTTCGTTGTCGCAATGTCTTCTACAGCCATTGTGCTCAAGCAATTAACCGAACAATTGGAATTGAATTCCAAGCACGGTCGCACCGCCGTAGCCATATTACTTTTTCAAGATTTGGCAGCCATACCCATTTTAATATTAATTCCAATGCTGGCTGCAGTGAGTACCAGCAATGTGGCAGAAACATTATTCGATGGCTTCATTAAAGGCTGTATTATTGTTTTGCTTATTATTATCGTTGGACGTGGTGTATTACGACCACTCTTTCATAAAATTGCTAAATTCCATTCAACTGAATTATTCATGCTCAGTATTTTACTCATTACACTAGGCAGTGCCTGGTTAACGCATCAATTTCATTTATCACTGGCACTCGGTGCATTTCTAGCAGGTATGATGCTCGGCGAAACCGAATATCGTCATCAAATTGAAGCGGATATTCGTCCATTTCGTGATATTACGCTAGCTATATTCTTTATTGTTATTGGCATGTTGCTCGATACCAATCTGTTAATGAGTTATTATCCATGGATTATTTTACTGACTGCTGGTTTAATCTTCTTCAAGGGCTTAGTGATTAGCCTTATTTCGCGCATATTTATCACTGATATGGCGCATGCGACACGTACGGGTATTATTCTGGCACAGGGCAGCGAATTTAGTTTTGCCATCCTTAACTTAGCCTTAGCCTCACAACTCTTATCAATCACCAATGGACAAATTGTTTTAGCTTCCTTGGTGCTCAGTATGTTATTTGCACCATCACTCATCCGCTACAATCGTGCTATCGCTTATTTCTTATTACCCAAAAGCTTTCGCCAAAGTATATCCGAAGATTTACGTAAGGTACGCGCACGTGTCAAGGGCTTAAAAAACCATATTATCATTTGCGGTTATGGTCGTGTTGGCCAAAATATTGCGCGTTTGCTTGAAACAGAAAGCTTACCGTATATCGGCATTGATCTTGATCCTGTATTGATCCAAAACGCATTGCTAGCAGGAGACAATGTCACCTATGGAGATGTTACCCATCACGGTATTTTGGAAGCAGCAAAAACCAATAAAGCCAGTGCAATGGTCATCAGTTTCACAGATATAGCGGCCGCTGCAAAAGTATTAGAACAAGCACGACACTTAGCACCCCAATTACCCATTATCGTACGCGCTTATGATGATTCCGATTTTACGCAGTTACATCAAGCAGGTGCCGTTGAAGTGATTCCGGAAACGTTAGAAACCAGTTTAATTTTAGCTGCACATTTATTAGCATTGATGAAAATTCCTGCACCGCGCATTTTACGACGCATGCGCGAAGTCAGGGCTAATCGTTACCAATTATTACGTGAAATTTATTCGGGAGAACTTTTATTTCCCGAGCAAGTTCCCAAAGAATTTCGGGAACAACTGTTTCCCATTACTCTACCTGATCATGCATTTGCCGTTGGTGCACAGCTACAACAAATTCCATTTAAAGAGATGCAAGTCAGGGTGCATGGCATACGTCGTGCCGATGGGAATTACTGTGAACTTAATAATCCAAAGCTTATTTTACAAAGCGGTGATGTCATCATCCTCTACGGCAGCTTAAGCAATTTAGAACGCGCGGAAGAATATTTATTGCAGGGGTGAAAGCCGTGAGCGCGCTCTTTTCCTGTCATTGCGAGGGCGCGTATCAATGAACTTGACTGACATGAAATTTATCCCGCCCGTGGCAATCTCCTAAACAGTACTTCGTAGTTGGAGATTGCCACGGGCGGTTAAAATCATCGTGTAATTAAATATTAATGGTTAGCGCCCTCGCAATGACAGAGAAAGCAAAGCATGTATTTCGCGGACACTCAATGGAGACTAGCACGCGCTACGATTTCTTTTTCTTCTTCAACAACGCTTGCGTTTGTGGAAACTCAGGGTAATTAGCAACGAGCACTTCCATTGATTGCTTAGATAAATCAGGCATACCTAATTTATGATACGATCTAACTAAAATAACTAACGCATCAACAACCTCAGGCGATTGGTCAAAGTGACTGACAACATAATTCGCGCGATTAGCTGCTGCCACATAAGCTTCACGACGCATATAATAATCAGCAACCGCTATTTCTTGTCTTGCTAATATATTGCGCAGATAAACCATGCGAACGCGTACATCAGGCGCATAAGGACTTTTCGGGTAGCGCGCAAGTAACTCAGTGAAATCTTCAAAGGCATGGCGTTCATTCGTTAAATCGCGTTCATTGACATTGATCGGTAAAAAATTCGATAAAATACCATGACTGGTTTCAAATTGTGCTAAGCCTTTCATGTAAAGCGCATAGTCAGCGTGTTTACTGGTTGGATAGAGATGTAAATATTGTTTAGCGGCAGTAACGGTCGCCGGCATGTCATCACGTTTGTAATTGGCGTAAATCGTTTCTAGTTTGGCTTGTTCGGCACTGGTTGAAAATGGATAGAGTGCTTCAATAGCATCAAATGTTTTAATAGCATCCGTGTAATGCCCATCAATCATTTGCTGCTCACCTTCAATAAATAATTTCTGCGGATCCTTACCCTCAAATTGGGCATAAGTATCGGGTGTATTTTTATTGCACGCCGTGAGCAAAGAAACGGAAAGGACCAGAAAAATCAAATATTTTATTTTTTGCTTCATTATCGTTACTCTTTAATATCGTCCTTTTAATACAAACGGGTTGAATGATGGTCTCAGTAAAATTATCTGATAAAGCTTCCGGATGCAATGGCACCCTTACACAGCCAATGGAAAATATGGTTCAGCTTACAGCCTCAGTACCCCCAGAGTATAACAAAATGCGCCTGGACCGAGTGCTGGCTCAGCTATTCCCAGAACATTCCCGTGAACGCCTCAAATATTGGGTGATACATCAGTGCGTGCAAGTGAATGAGCGAATCATCACACAACCAAGCGCCACTATTCAAGGTGGTGAACAAATAATAATTTCTGCCCCCACTCCGCCACAACCCAATTGGCAAGGCCAACCGATTGCATTTGAAGTCATTGCAGAAGATCCTGAGTTTATTATTGTCAATAAACCAGTGGGGTTGGTTGTACATCCAGCCGCCGGCCATTTTGAGTATACGCTCGTCAATGGCTTGATTCATCGTTTTCCGGAACTTGCCGGCTTACCACGTGCAGGCATAATACACCGGTTAGATAAAGATACTACCGGTCTTTTATTGGTGGCACGAACATTGTCTGCACATACCCACTTTGTGAAAGAAATGGCGCAAAGACTCATACAAAGGGAATATATTGCTTTGGTCCACGGCCAACTGATTTCGGGGGGAACCGTGCAAGCACCCATTGGCCGTCATTCCAGACAACGCCAAAAAATGGCCGTTGTTACGATGGGTAAACCGGCAATAACCCATTACCGTGTCAATAAACGTTTCAGTCACTTTACGTTGTTACACGTGCAATTAGAAACGGGACGGACACACCAAATCCGCGTGCATATGACCCATATCCACCATCCCATTGTCGGTGATCAGCTGTACATTACGCAAATACCGAAAAGCAAGGGTATTTCTCCAAATGTCCAAACAGCGATCAAAATGTTCCATCGCCAAGCGTTGCATGCCTATCAATTGGGATTCGTACACCCTAAAACTGGACAAACGCTGCAATTTAACGCACCGGTGCCAGCAGACTTCGCATTGTTGTTGGAAAAAATACGTGAAGAGGATTGATATGCTAATAAATAGTTATAAAAACGCTGATAGTTATATTTTTCCCGACTGGCCAGCACCCACACATATTGGTGCCGTAAGCACCAGACGGTTAAGTGGATTTAGTAAGTCTCCCTATGACAGCTACAATTTCGGCGAAGCTGTCGGGGACGATCCACAATCACTCATTATGAACCAACAAAAATTGCAAGATGATCTCGCTTTACCTGCAAAACCCTTATGGCTACGGCAAATTCATAGCAACCAAGTCATCTGTGCCGATGCATATGTTGAAAATGTTCAAGCCGATGCGTGTTATAGCTTAAAACCCAAAGCCGTATGTGTCATCACCACCGCAGACTGTTTACCTATCTTAATTTGTAGCCAAAGCAGTCATACCATTGCTGCCATACATGCCGGTTGGCGTGGCTTACACGCGGGTATCATTGAACAATGTGTTGCAAAGCTCCCTGATCAACGTGATCAGCTGATGTGCTGGTTAGGTCCTGCGATTAGTCAAACGAACTATGAAGTTGGCGATGAAGTCCGAATGATGTTTCTGGCACGATACCCGCAATGCGAAAATGCTTTTGTTTACCGAAGACCTGGACACTGGTTGGCCGATTTATATCTACTCGCAAAGGGAGTCCTAAGCGCGTCGGGAATTGGAGCAATCTATGGTGGCAATTATTGTACCTATGCCGACACAGCAAATTTCTATTCCTACCGGCGAGATAAAGTCACTGGACGCATGGCGACATTGGTTTGGCACCGTAGCGAGATTACTTAAACCGCATGTAAGCAATCCGACCGCTACCCTTTTTGCACAGGTAGAAACAGGCATTGTATAAAACATCTAAAAGCAACAGTTTTTTATAGAGTCAAGCTATTGACATTTATAACTTACTGATTTTTATAGTTTTTGTAAAAATGGCTAACTTTTGCGCAAAGAAAGCCAACCCAAAAAAATTCCGTCACTTAGCGTGTATGTGAGCGGGTTATACACAAAGTTATCCACAGATTCTGTGGGTAACTTTTGGCATTGTTCTTGCCGGGGGCATCCGCCCGCCCTTAACCCGTAACCTTGATCCTATTGTGGCTTCTCACCATCTGTGGTTGAAAAAGGGGTTAAAAGTTTCGGTTGCGCAATGGTGAATCAAGTCCATCCTCCTGCGCTTTATTTGCGCCACGAAACTTTTACCCCTTTTTATGTCAGGTTCCCTGGAAACTTTCAAATAAGAAAATACTCATTAGAACTCCTTCTCCGGATCGAAGGCGGAAAGGAACGCCCTCACCCTTGATCCCTCTCCCGCCAAAGAGCAGGAGAGGGTATGATTTTGAAGAGCGGATGAGGGGTTTTAATAGGGTTCGCGGACACGTCGCCAAGAGGCTCCTTAGTCCGCGCTACGAAGATGGTTTACATACAGCTGAGCCTGAAAAAAATGCTTTGGCGGTTTCGTAGGGCAAATAAAGCGCAGGAGGAGGGACTTGATTCGCCATTGCCCAACGAAACCGCCAAAGCATTTTTCATACACGTGGAAATTGGGACAGAGAGCTTCTTTCTACAGTGTTTCTCCGTCTCATTTTGCGGTATAATTTTTAAAATTCATTTTCGCTACAAAAATAGGTACTCGCTTGCATGGTTACACGCAAATTATTATTCATTGATCGTGATGGCACGCTCATTCATGAACCACCAGATCAACAAATCGACAGCTTAGACAAATTTGCCCTAGAGCCTGATGTTATTCCCGCTCTTTTACAATTAAAGCAGGCAAATTTTGAAATGATCATGGTCACGAACCAAGATGGCCTGGGTACTGATTCATTTCCCGAAGACCAGTTCATCGTACCGCAACAACATTTGCTTACCCTTTTGGCATCACAAGGAATTGAATTTAAATCCATTTTAATTTGCCCCCATACACCTCATGATGGTTGTCGCTGTCGTAAACCTGAACTGGGTTTAGTCCTACCCTATTTACAGGCCACCGATTGGGATCGGCAAAATAGTTATGTCATTGGCGACCGTCAAACCGATATCGATTTAGCGAAGAATATGGGTATTCAAGCTTTGCGTTATCATCCCATAACCAAACAAAGCAATGACACGCAAACACACAATTGGTTAAGCATTGCGCATTTATTGTCTAAACAACCACGGCAAGCACAGATCACGCGACAAACACGCGAAACACAAATTGAAGTTTTTGTCGATTTAGATAATGAACAAAGTGAAAGTGAAATCGTAACCCACATCGGTTTTTTTGATCACATGTTAAACCAGTTAGCCAAACATGGTGGATTTTATCTACAACTCAATGCCACGGGCGATTTGCATATCGACGAACATCATTTGGTTGAAGATACTGCCTTGGCACTGGGGCAAGCACTAAGACAAGCATTAGGAAACAAACAAGGTATTGCACGTTATGGTTTTTTATTACCCATGGATGATGCACTGTGCCAAGTCGCCCTGGATTTAAGTGGCCGCCCCTATTTTAAATTAGATGGTAGCTTTCCACGTGAGCAAATTGGTACCTTACCAACCGAACTCATTCCCCACTTCTTTCATTCATTATCTGACAGTTTAAGCGCAAATCTCCATATACAAGTGACTGGTACCAATACGCATCATATGATTGAAAGTCTTTTTAAAGCAGTTGGCAGAGCATTCCGCATGGCCAAAAATCGTGTTGCTAATGCACTACCGTCGACCAAAGGGGTGCTTTGATGGTGGTCATTATTCCGCACAATACTGCCAACCTCGGCTCCGTACTTTTTGCATTACAGCGATTAGATGCGGATTCGATGATCAGCACCGACATTAATACCATTCGCAAAGCAAGCAAGGTTATTATCCCTGGCGTGGGCGCCGCCATACCCGCCATGAAAACATATCAATATTTACAACTGACCGATGCGATTGCAACACTCACACAACCCGTACTCGGTATTTGTTTGGGTATGCAATTATTGTATGAGCGATCAACTGAAGATGGCGATACCCCTTGCTTAAATATATTTCCCGGTACCATAGCAGCAATGACCGCACAACCGGGGATCCGCATTCCACATATGGGTTGGAATAATCTTAAAATTGAAAAACCCAGTTGCCCATTATTAAATGGCATCGAAGATCAAGACTATGCTTATTTTGTTCATAGTTATTATGCACCGATTAATCAATATACTGTGGCCACAACCAAACATGGTGTCAATTTTAGTGCCCTAGTCCAAAAAAATAATTTTTTTGGTTGCCAATTTCATCCCGAACGTTCTGGATTTGTGGGTTCTCAAATATTAGAAAATTTTCTTAATTTATAAGTGCAATTATTGTGAAAATCATTCCTGCAATTGATTTATACGAAGGCCGCTGTGTACGTTTATCACAAGGCAAGTTTGATGCGATGACCCAATATTCTGATCAACCTTTAACGGTGGCACAAAGCTTTGCACAATCTGGTTGTCAATGGTTACATCTCGTCGATCTTTGTGGTGCGAAAGATCCACAACAGCGGCAACTGAAACTCATTGAACAAATTGTTTCACAGTGTCAGTTACAAGTACAAGTGGGTGGTGGCATTCGCACGCAAACTGAAATTGATGATTTATTTGCGCACGGTGCCACGCGCATTGTATTAGGAACCACGGCCATTACCCAAACAGAGAATGTCAAACAATGGCTTCTGCATTACGGTCCAGAACGCATTGTTGTTGCGCTAGACGTTAACATTCAAGATGACGGTATACCTTATGTAGCCAGTCACGGTTGGCAACAAATGCATAGCCATTCTCTTTTTTCGGTTATTGATCAGTATCCTCTATTACAACATTTGCTCTGTACGGATATTAAACGCGATGGTGAACTCTGCGGCCCTAATTTTTCATTATATGAACAAATTTTGGCGCATTATCCTAAATTAGCACTACAAGCATCGGGTGGCATTAGTCACTTACAGCATATTCAAAAATTAAAGCAAATCGGTGTTGCAGGTAGCGTGCTGGGTCGCGCACTCTATGAAAATCAGTTGTCATTAAGCGAGGTGATGACCGTATGTTAGCCAAACGAATTATTCCTTGTTTAGATGTTAAAGAAGGTAAAGTGGTTAAAGGCGTGCAATTTTCTAATCACGTTATTTTAGGTGACGTCGTTGAATTGGCGCAACGTTATCGTGATCAAGGCGCAGATGAACTTGTTTTTTACGACATCACGGCCAGCCCAGAACTTCGTGTGGTGGCGTTGGAGTGGGTGAATCAAGTTGCACAGTGGTTAGATATTCCATTTTGCGTCGCAGGCGGTATTCGCAGTCTCAGTGATGCAAAACGAATTTTGAATGCCGGCGCCGATAAAATTTCGATTAATACACCAGCATTAGAAAACCCAGAATTGATTTCACTGCTTGCCAAAGAATTTGGTCGACAATGTGTGGTTGTTGGTGTCGACAGCCGAGAAGAAAATGGTGATTATTTTGTCTATCAAAATACCGGTGATCCGAATAAGACTCAAGCCACAAAGCGTCGTACACTGGAATGGATTGCAGCAGTCAGTGAATTGGGCGCAGGTGAAATCGTGTTAAATTGTATGAACCAAGATGGCACCCGCAGTGGTTACGATATCGCGCAACTAAAGCTTGCAGTTGATCAATTGAACATTCCCATTATTGCTTCGGGTGGTGCGGGCTCGATGGCACATTTTCGGGATGTGTTTTGCCAAGCACAGGTTGATGGTGCACTTGCAGCCAGCGTCTTTCACACTGGCGCAATCACGATTCCCGCGCTAAAAGAATACTTAAGGGAACATAAAATCGAGGTGCGTTATGCGTGAAACAGCTTTAGATCCTTTTACAGCACAAAGTCAAACCGAGACAGCCGAAATAGATGTCATCGCTGCGCAAGCGCTGACCGAGCCACAAGCTTTGGCTTGGGATAAAATGGGTGGCCTTATGCCGGTTGTCGTACAAGATTCTGATACCCTTCAAGTTTTGATGCTCGGCTATATGAATCACAGTGCATTACTCGAGACCTTTCGCACGGGTTTACTGACTTTTTATAGCCGATCCAGGCAGAGACTTTGGACGAAGGGTGAAACCACTGGTCATAATCTGCAATTGGTTGAACTAACACCCGATTGCGATAATGATTGTTTATTAGCCACCGTCAAACCAGCTGGCCCTGTTTGCCATCGGCATACGACCAGTTGCTTTGGCAGCCAAGATGCGCCAGGTTTAGGCTTATTGGCACGTCTCGTGCAAGTGATTCAACACCGACAACATACACGTCCAAGCGATAGTTATACGGTTGAATTGATGAATGCGGGAACCAATCGGATTGCCCAGAAAATTGGTGAAGAAGGCGTTGAGGTTGCGCTAGCCGCCGTGGCACAATCTGCCAATGAATTAAACAATGAAATTGCAGATTTAATTTATCATTTACTCGTCATGCTTTGCCATAAAGAAATTCCCTTTAGTGATTGCTTAGAGATTATGCGGCAACGCCTCCAAGACTACGCACACAAAGGGTAAATCATATATTGTATGTAGCGTGGACTAAGGAGCACAAGCGACGTGTCCGCGAAATAAATGCTCGCGGACACGTCGCTGGCGCTCCTTTGTCCACGCTACGAAAAATGGCGCTTATTTTAATTTTTCGACTTCATCGAGTGTTAATTGGCGCGCTTCGTCCGCTAGCATCACTGGGATACCTTCCTTTATGGGATAAGCATAACGATCTGCTTTACAAATGAGTTCCTGAGCCTCATTTTTATAAATCAAGCGCCCTTTACAAACTGGACACACTAAAATTGCTAATATTGCTTTTTCCATATGACATCTTTCTTTAAATACGTTAAATTTAGTTCCTAACGAAGAATAATTTCTATAAACAGGAACTTTATATTATGTCTTTGCACGCACTCAATCTCAAGCCTATTCATGCTTCCTGGCGTCCATACGTAGAACAAAGTTTAGCTAAAGTAGCACCACAATATCTACGCACACTTGAGATTGAGCATAACTGGTTACCAGGACCGGTCAAGATTTTTAACGCCTTTAGCCTACCCTTGCCCCAAACCCAATATATTCTATTCGGTGAATCACCCTATCCACGTGCACACTCTGCAAATGGCTATGCATTTTGGGATGCCAACACCCATGAACTATGGTCAACTAAGGGTTTAAGTACCCAAGTGAACCGGGCTACTTCTTTGCGCAATTTTGTAAAAATGTTATTGGTAGCCAACCACTATCTAAAAAGTACCGATACCTCACAACCGGCAATCGCCCATCTCGATAAAACAAAATTGATTCGCACTACAGATGAACTATTCCTAAATTTACAACAAAATGGCGTGTTGCTGCTCAATGCAACACTCGTTTATTCCCCCCAACAGGTTCGTATGCATGCGCGAAATTGGCAACCCTTTCAACAGGATTTGCTGGCACAACTGGCGAAACTAAAGCCAACGCTGCAACTCATTTTGCTTGGCAATATCGCCCACTTCATCGAAGATTTTCCCAGCAGTAAGCAATTCAAGAAAATCATTGCACCACATCCATACAATCTATCATTTATTAACAATGCTGCAATACATCATTTGTTTGCCCCGATGCAGTTATTAATTAGAAAGTAGATTGGAGCAGGTATAGCCGCCAGAGAGGGTAATACAACTCTCGATAAAAATATTGATATAATCACGAAAAATAAGCTATAACTAATAAAAATTTGTTATAATTTCGTTTTCTAGCGACATGAGAAAGCGGTGGTTGCAAATATATATTGATACAACGAGGTAATATGCGCATTTTATTAGTTGAAGATGATGAACAATTAGGCGAAGCTGTCCAAAAAGGCTTATCGTTGGATGGTCATCATGTTGATTGGGTAAAAGATGGTAATACCGCTGAGAGTGTTATAAAAACCGAAACGTTTGACCTTATTGTCTTGGACTTGGGTTTACCCAAGCAACCTGGCTTACAAATACTTAGACGTGCACGCACAGATGGATTAAAAACGCCCGTACTCATTTTAACGGCGCGGGATACAACGGATGATACAGTTATCGGCCTCGACAGTGGCGCTGATGATTATATGATTAAGCCCTTTGACTTAGATGTCTTATGCGCCCGGATCCGGGCTCTTGGCCGGCGTGCCAGTGGTCGTGCCGAACCAAACCTAATCTTTGGTGATTTAATTCTTTATCCTGCTTCGCATACAGTAACGTACAAAGGTGAACATCTTAATATCCCACGACGTGAATTTGCCATATTAGAAAAATTGCTTGAAAACCAGGGTCGTGTGCTGTCTCGAGAAGCTCTGTCACAAATGCTATATGGTTTTGGTGAAGAAGTAGATAGTAATGCGCTTGAAGTTCATATTCACAATCTACGTAAAAAATTGGGTGCTAATTTTATCGTTACCATTCGCGGTGTGGGTTACATGATTGGAACACAAACGCAACCGAAAGAAGATAGGTCCTAATACACAACAAGCATTTCATCAACTAAGCTAATTTGAATCAAGTGTAATTTAATATGTTATCCATAAGAAAATTTTTGCTCATTAATCTACTCCTAAGTACAACGGTAGCCACTTTATTGACCGCTGTTGGTAATTACTTCTTAGATCAAAAAGACATTCAAAGCCATCTTGACGCACAGTTATCGCAAGTCGCACTCTCATTTGAAGCTATCATTGAAGAAGAATTACATTCGCATCGCCTAACTGAAATACAAAAAGCATTAAACGGTATCCCACAACGCGCTGAAGAAATCTATCAAAGTGCTAGAGGGCAAGATATTGAAATACGTTACGCAGATAAATTTCATTTCCAAGTTTGGGATGATAAAGGAAAATTACTTTTGCGTTCTACTGGCGCGCCAACCGAACCACTTTCTGACGGTATTACGGGATTTAGTGAAAAATATATTAATAACCAGCCTTGGCGCGTCTTTACCATCTACAGCCCACGTACAGGATTAAACATCGTTTTAGCTGAACGCTATGAAACACGTTCGGAACTAGAACACCGCATAGCCCAAGATGAGAGTTTCATTATGTTACTCATTTATCCATTATTGGGTTTGATTATTTGGGTCATCGTAGGTAAAGGTTTAAGTAGTTTAAAACGCATTGCTTATGAAGTATCGCATCGTGCTGAAAATTATTTAGAACCGGTAAATTTAGAGGAGGTTCCCTTAGAAATTATGCCGGTAATTGATGAGTTAAATAAATTATTTTTGCGATTGCAACAAGCATTTGAGCGGGAAAAACGTTTCGCGGCTGATGCAGCACATGAACTACGCACGCCATTGGCAGTCTTAAGAACTCAAGCACAAATTGCGCTTAAAACAAGTGATCCAGTTGAACATGAGCAAGCATTAGTCAAAGTCATTCAAGGTGTCGACCGCAGTACCCATATTGTGCAACAATTATTAACGTTGAGCCGTTTAGTACCCGAAGTCAATCGAATTAATAATCCAGAAGATGTTAATTTATGTAAAGCTGCTGCCGAAGTAGTTGCCACCTTAGCACCTTCCGCGCTTGAAAAATCTATTGAAATTGAACTCATCGCTCCCGATGAAAATATATTTATTCGTGGTGATGCCACTTCTCTTGGTATATTAATTCGTAATCTGGTGGACAATGCGATACGTTACACACCAGAACATGGGCGGGTACAAGTGCACGTGCAAGATTTATCTGATCGCACTCAACTACGCGTTGTTGACAGTGGCCCAGGCATTCCGCCTGAACTACGCACACGTGTATTTGAACGTTTTTACCGTATTATTGGCACTAAAAGTCAAGGCAGCGGCTTAGGACTAGCCATTGTTTATCAAATTGCTGCGCTACATGATGCAGAAATACACCTACGCACCCCACCCAATGGTCAAGGTCTATCCGTAGAAATCGATTTTCACAAATTACCCCAAACGTGATACTAAGATAATCATTGAATATCCAATTGATTTCTTAGCTCCGCTTGATAGAATAAGTCTAACCGTTATCCATAACCAAATTGGGGGAATACATGCATAAAATACCCGTTCAAGAAGCTAGTCACCAAAAACTCGCCTTTGACCCATCGATAAGTAAACCGATACGTTACAGTGATACAACACGCTTTCTTAGAGAACCTATAGATGCCTTCGACCATATGGCTCGTTTCACCGGTTCGACACGTGCACTACCGGTGTCCGGTAAAGTGAGTCTAGAAAGAACACACGTTGACGCAGTCAGTGCAAGTTACATTTGTCGCGATGCAACACTGAACGGACTAGTATTTGCAATTAGCAGTGGCATTAGAGGTAAATCTAATGCGGCAAATCCCGATCGTGATATTGCAAATGCCAGCAAATTTGCAGCACAACTTGCTGTAGAGAAATTTAGCCAGGTAAATTTTACTGGGCAACAGAATGATGATGATGATAATTTTAGAAAAGCGATTCAAGCGATAACTTTTGAAATGAAGCAGGAAGCAATTAGCCGTGAGCGTGATTTTGGTGGCGCACAAGCCTCAGTCGCCATCATGGCCATTATTTACGACAGTGAAACAGACAAATTTAATTACATCGGCATTAATATTGGCGGGTGTCTGATTGGAACCTACAATCCTGATACGTCCGCCGTAACCACACTGTTACCCGCTTGTAACCCAACTAATGGTATCGTGACTGTTACAAATCACGAGCCCTATGACGTCGCTTTTATCCAGGGTGAAATTCCTGCGAATAGCCTCATTTTAGCGATGAGCGAAGGTGCTTATAAATATCTTGCTAGTGTCCAAAACATAGAACGTATGATACCGGTCAAAGTCATAAAAAATGCTGGCCAAGTTAATGAAGAAAACAGCATCGAAGATAAGCCGGCCATTTATCACTGCTATACATTGAATGAAGACAGGATTAAAAGAGCATTGATCACACGGGAAGATGATGACTCAGTGGATCTATTTGCTGAGCAATTGTTACTACAAGTCTGTGGTGAAGCAGAACGCGAGCGTAAAGAAGTTGTACACAAAATGCGTACGCGGGCAAATCCAGATAGTATTCATCCAGACGATTACAAAGTAGGTGGGGACCTATCATTATTGGTTACTCGAATCTCTGCAGATGCTTTCCAAAACGCTTATAAATTCTATGCTGTCCCACAACTTGAGACTGAAGCTGATAGCAAAATTGATACAGCGTTAAAACTTTATTTAAAATATAAAAAAGAAGAAAATCTGTCTGACTTTACTACAGCAGAAAAATTATTTAATGAAGCACATCTTTGCTATAAACAAGCTCGGAATGTTAGTGGACAAATGGCCTGTTTAATGGGCTTAAGCTGGTTAAATTACGAACGATATCTGCATCCAACGGAAGCAGAACTAATAGAAAAATCAAGACGTCAAATTAGACCCAATTCACCCGTAACATTAGTTGACGGATCACCTGCTGAAACTGAAACGCTGCGCTACCGAGCCCAATGCATTTTACTCACCATACAATTAATTGAACTTTTTAACGCCCAACCAAACTATAGCTATCTTGATCACATGCCCATTCACGATAAACTAGGATTCCTAGAAGATCTGAGTAACTATGTGAAAAAACGTGCGGGTGAAGATATTGCTCATTTTATACTTCTACAAAATAATATACCTGGTATGCTGAAACAGTTAACATTTAACGGCAGACCCATAGCGTTAACTGAGCTTTCAACAATTAGAACCACATTTGATATCGCTGTTCTAGAATTATGCACAACTGTTAAGCAGCAACGCATAAGCACATTAAGCAATAGTCTTTAAACAAAGTGATGGTGAAAAGGAGGTTTGATGCAAGCAAAAGTATTTACCTATCCGGTCATCATTAAAGAAACATATCTCGATACATTTGGTCATATGAACAATGCACAGTATCTTACGCTTTTTGAAGAAGCGCGTTGGGACTTGATCACCAAAAACGGGTATGGCCTCGACAAAATAATGGCCACGAAAATTGGACCAACTGTACTAGAAGTAAAATTACGCTATTTAAAAGAACTTCGTCTCCGAGAAGAAATAATGATTGAAACACAGCTTATTTCGTATGAAGAAAAAATTGGCAAACTGAGCCAAAAAATGTTGCGCGGCAACGAAATCTGCTGTAGTGCAGAATTCACCTTTGGATTATTTAGCCTAATTGAACGAAAGCTCATTTTACCAACAGCAGATTGGTTGCAAGCAGTTGGGATAGAGCCTGATTTATCCGCTCATACGGGATTGACACAATCAACATAATTATAACGGGGATTATTCACTCTTTTATCAATTGGGTAGTGTTCTAATTCTTCAACAGGATAATCTAGAATTAATTTCTTTAAGCGAAAATACATTCATGATTTCATGCGGCGTTGAAAATAAAGCAAATCGTCCACACATTTAATTTATCTCTCCAATCATTTTCTGTAAAGACTAGTTTAGCTTAAAAGTAATCAGAACCAAATATCAGCTGGTAAGTTGTTGTTTGACGCCTAGAGTTTAATTCCTCATCCCCTGCAAATTATCGGTTTATCCCTGAATAATGAAAAACGTGCTTGATTATGAGCCTTTCAAATTACTAAAAATGAACTACCCTATTATCAATATCAATTGCATTGTAAAAGCAGCAGCAATCAAGGAGAAATACGGTCTATGAACAACCGAATTGCACTCGTTACCGGCGGGATGGGTGATATTGGCACGGCTATCTGTCAGCATTTTATTGAATTGGGCGCTAAAGTCATCGCTGTAGATTATGTCGATAAAACCCAAACTGCCAACTGGCAATTACAACAAAAGCAATTGGGATTTGATATTGGTGTGGTCTATGCCGATGTGACCCAATTTGAAAGCTGTGCAATGATGGCTAAAGAAGTTGCAGACCGTTTCGGTTCGGTAGACATTTTAGTTAACGGCGCCGGTATAACCCAAGACGCAAGCTTTCGTAAAATGACTCCCGAACAATGGAATAAAGTTGTCCATACCGACTTAGATAGTATGTTTAACGTCACCAAGCAATTTATTGATGGCATGGTGACACGTGGCTTTGGCCGAGTAATTAATATCTCTTCAGTCAATGGTCAAAAAGGTCAGTTTGGCCAAACCAATTATTCATCTGCTAAATCTGGCGTGTATGGTTTTACCAAAAGTTTGGCACAAGAAGTTGCAAAGAATGGTGTCACCGTAAATGCCATTTCTCCTGGTTATGTAAACAGTAAAATGGTGATGACTGTAGCAGAAAACATACGCGAACAAATTATTGCTACAATTCCCGCGGGTCGTTTAGCTAAACCAGAAGAAATTGCCTGGGCCATTGGATTTTTAGCTGCAGAGAGAAGTGCTTTTATCACCGGCATAAATCTTCCTGTCAATGGTGGTCTGCATATGTATTGATCAATTGTGACGAATAGGCTGAGAAGAGCAAATAGTTTGACTGCAAATCTGATATTCTAATATAAAAAAAGTATACCTTGCTATGTTGTAAATACATAGGCACTATCGAGAGTTAATCATTTAAGGAAATACTATGAACCTAAGTACTAAATTGATCTCACTTATATTAGTTAGCTTGCTAACGTTATCTGTAACAGCTTGTTCTACTTCAACAATAAAGACAGCGCAACAGAGCAAATCTGGATTTTCTAATATTACCGATATTCCATTACCAGAAACAGCAAATATAGATTTGAACAAAAGCATGGTTATGGGCGGAGGTAATACTTGGACTGGACACTTAGTTTATTATACAAATAAATCTCAAGAACAAGTAATTGACTTTGTTACTACGCAGATGAGCGGCACAGGGTGGACCAAGCTAAGTGAGCTTAGAGGAAACGAAAGTGTCATAACTTATATAAAGGAAAAGCGTGTTGCTACTGTCAGAGTGACAACAGATAAGGGACTACTTATAGATAAGACCATTGTTGCTATCGATATGACACATGCTAACCTAAGTCCCGCTCAAGTTAATGCGCAACCAGAAAACGCTTAACAAAAGAAATCGTTGGGGAGAATCAACTTTAGAATCTGCTCTGATCAGCATTTTATAAATTGATATCCCCTACTCTGCAACACGAATTCAATACTATCATTCTTTTAAAAGTTAAAATCGTAATCGAAGCGTTCCTTGGTAACCATCTTTAGTCAAAGTTAAATCAATTTCTAACAGTTGCAATAATATGAGTAAGAAAGCAAGGCCCCCTAAAAGTTTATAAGCTAATTCATTGCGATTATTGGTTGCTTCTTTTTTTGCCTTAATCACCTCAAGCGAATTGTCTTCTTCTCGAACGGTAATATTATTTTTTTGCAGTAACCTTCTTTCTTCGCATTTTCCATAATGATTGGTTAAATAGAGTGCACCTGATGCAGCACAAGGTATACTAAGAGCAAATGGGGTAAATGAAAGATCTCTCGTTGACGTATACTTAATCAAAAATTGTAGAACACCTAATTGCAGGTTATGCGGATATGAAAACCACATCCCATTTAACACTGGATTAACAGTTGGATGCTTTTGTGGTTCCTGAATTAATGATTCATGCCCAGTTAAGGAATGATCGGTATAATAATAATATTCAGGACAATTTTTCGAAGCTATTAATATATGTGCAATCGTGTAACATGTTATGGCTAAATTAACATAAGCGCCAGTTGCTGCGGCATTAATTGCTTTTGACAAACCATGTTGGTCATGGTTATAACAATCATTGATGACTTTAATGAGTAATACGCTAAGCCCTGCCAGTAGATTGTAAATTGGAAATTTAAGCAGCGGTAAATTTAGTTTTTTTAATATATCTTTGGTTTTCATTTTGTTGCACCTAAATTAGATTAAATGGTTGATTGGGTCAATTGTCTTTTCCTGCCCCGATTAAATTGTAATTTAAATTTTATGCAAAATTATACAGAATTAGAGTAAAAAATCAATTGAAGACGGTTGGTATCAGGATCAGGTAATATTTTGTACTATCAGACCCCAATTTGGGTGCTATAATTTTGCAGAATGATATCTGACCCTAGCGGCTTGGTAAGCTACTGCCGCAAGTGATGTAGCTTTAGTCAATTAACCTGTCTAGACTCGTTACAGTCTGCGGCAATATATTTGCACAAATTATCATTAAGGAGATAGAGGAATGACCAGGAAGGAATACTATGAAACGATTACCCCAGAAAACGCTGCTCTCGTAGTAGTTGACCATCAAATAGGTTTATACACTGGAGTAAGAGATATACCTACTGATGAGTTAAAGCACAATATTATTGGCTTAGTAAGAGCAATTAAAGTTTTTGGCATTCCAATTGTTGTCACGACCACGACAGAAAACGTGTGGGGGCCAATGATTCCGGAATTGCGAGAATTATTAAAAGAGGTTCCTATAATTGAACGCACGACAGTCAATGCATGGGATGATCAACGAGTTGCTAATGCAATTGTAAAAACAGGTCGAAAAAAACTGATTATGACCGGAATAACGACTGATGTATGCCTTGCTTTCCCAGCAATCACTGCCACAGGAAAAGGTTATGATGTTTATGCAGTTATTGATGCATCAGGGGCATTCACCATCAAACAAGGAGAGCTCGGTGTAACACGAATGGTACAAGCTGGTGTTAAAACCGTTGGTTATTCAAATGTCGTTGTCGAAATATTAAAAGATAATGCTCATCCACTTGCGTTCGAAGTCTATAGTGGTGTCGATATGCCATTTGCTAGTTTAGTAAATGGTTTAAACCAATATTTTTCGGAAAAATAAAAACGAATTGCTTTCCTTGCAAGACAGAATATTAATTCTAAGGATTAAACATGAGTGATTTAATAAAAACACCTAAGATACTTAATTCAAATGAGTGTCTTACACTATCTCCAAACTGCATGAGTCAAAAAATAAAAACGCGCACAGCACTTGTCGCAGATAATATAACTATTCGTCGTGCACTTCCTCATAGTGATCGAAAAACCATTGGTGCATGGTGTTTTCTAGATCATTTTGGCCCTTTAGATTTAACAAACACTGAAGGTCTTCGTGTCGGCCCTCATCCTCATATTGGATTGCAAACTTTTACTTATCCATTAGTAGGTGAAATACTGCATCGGGATAGCCTGGAGTCGAAACAAAAAATACAACCTGGTCAAGTTAATTTGATGACAGCAGGAAAAGGCATTTCGCATTCCGAAGAATCACTCCCTGATACGCTTCTTCATGGTGTGCAACTCTGGATTGCGCTGCCTGATATAGTTCGCCACATGGAACCTAATTTCATTCATTATGAAAATATTCCTTCGCTGAAATTAGATAATCTTCAAATTAATATCTTAGCAGGAGAATTTTTAAATTCAGTTTCACCAGTAAAAGTCTATTCGCCTTTAGTTGGTTTAGAACTTATTGCTATGGAAGACACGACAACAAATTTGTCGCTCAATCCAAAATTTGAATATGGAATTTTACCCTTAATTGGCAATATAGAAATTGCCAATGAAATCGTTGATATCGATACACTTTTGTATTTACCCTGCGGCAAACCAAATATGCCTATTCGTGTTCAAAAAGGTTCAAGAATATTAATAATTGGTGGTGAACCTTTTCAAGAAGATATATTAATTTGGTGGAATTTTGTCGCCCGTACAAAAGAAGAAATGATTGCAGCTACTAATGCCTGGAATAATCAAACTGCTTTTGGTGAAGTAAAAGGATATCAAGGGAAAAAATTAATTCCACCGCCTTTACCATAAAAATAAATAAATTCTAACCTGATTTGGTTAGGCCATTTTGATGAGATGCTTATATTATTTGATATAATCCGATCTAGGCGAGCACCTGAGCGTAAACTAACTGCTACCCATTTAAAAGAGTGACATTGATTGCTCACACGCTTTTTGTCGGTGTTTTTGCTAATGCTGATTCCTGTTGTGTCTGTACTACAGATTTTCGGTATTCTGCTAATGCGCCAATTAATCCCATATACACCGGGCGCAAATGCTCGAAAAAGAAATTTTTCATTTCCGGTTTTTTTAAGATGTCATTAATATTTTGGCTCACAGTTTCAGCATTTTTGGGACCTTGCCAACGCACAGCATCTTGCAGTAATAGCAAATAACTACGTTTCTGTTGCGATAAGGCATCTTTTTTTTCATAACTGGCATATAAAGCTTGCCATAAGATTGTTTTAGCTTGGTAAATGAATTTTGTGTTGGCATCTGTTGCCTTGCTTGTTTGCTCCTGCAAATATGCACTCAATTTTGTATAGATATTCTTTGCACATTCTTTTTCCTTGGGTTGACTCGCATCGAAAATGACCTCTGGGTTATTGGTGCACGCTTCATGGTAATCAGAAAATGAAATGAGCGTTTCTTTTGTTTTTCCTCTAAGCAAGGTCATGCTAAAACTTCCTGGCTGCAAAGTTTCCCAGATGCTTTCGCGTGTAACAGTGGACAAGTTTAGTTCGCCATCTATGTTAAACGCTAGCAGAATGCCTTTAAAGTAATATAAATCTTGGTCGACTAATGTACCATCGGTGTGAATGAGCAATGGGGTGATCTCATGTTCTAAGAAATACTGTATCGAATAGTTGAAAAAAACCATCTCTAATGGTTTCATTTTTTTTAACGCAACTACTCTAGCGACAGGGATGCCTTGCATTATTGTTTGTACGATTTCAGTATTAGCTGTTGCCACAGGTTTAGCAGGTTTTTTAGTAAACGTATAAAATTTATCTAAATCATCTGGCGTAGGTGCGTGTTGAATGTAACGACTGAGATTACCATAATGGCACGCATCAAACTCGCATTCGTTATCACCAACCAATAAGGGATGTGGTTCGACAGCCATTTGATATTTACTAAAGCCAGTGTGATTTTTACGTCTGAGATGTGCAGCATAAAAAGTTAATGTGTCATTTTTGTCTACATCTTTACTATTGTGTGCTAAAACCAATCCTCTACCTATGTCTCCTGACATGTTAACTATCACAAATTTTTTCGGCTTGGTTGTGGTCAATTCAATTTTTTTCTGTTCGCTCTTATATTCGTCATGTAAAGATTGGGTCAAATCTAATTTAAGTTTGCTACAAAAAGATACCAATTCGTCATAATTCGATAGTTCCTTTGCGCCATGCACTTTTTTCTCTTCGGCTAAGAACGATTTGGCATTTTCAAAAATTACTAATTTTTCTATTTCGAGTGGTGGTAGATTGAATAATTTTTGCATAGATTGATGGACATAAATACCTTCAATCCAAACAAAATTTTCCGCAGCGGCAAATTCATCAACTGGAATAAGGCGCGCCTGTGGAATATCGGCAATGCTGTCGGCAACGCGAACGTATGCTGGTTTTTTTAAGGAAAAAAGTGACACAATGGGATCATCTTTGGTGGAATAGCTGCTCTGCGTTGATGAAACCGTGCGCTCTGCAGGAGTTTTTTCATTAAGGGTTTCTAGCTTTGGTTTATTAGCCTCATCTTCACGTCTCATTGCGTTCTCCTCTAGTATGTAGTAAGGGAAAAGTATACCAACGCGAGCTTAAGATAACATTAATTAGCAAACTTTGAACCGTAGCCTTGTTGACGAAGAATTGCTTCAACCCATAATACGTCAACGTAGACTGATTAAGCAACAATTTGCAGAATGCCTTGATAATATTGGTGGGCCGTGTAGAGTATGTATAAGTTCAAATAACATATATGGTTCGTTCATATTCCCTTAAGCTATTTACGTTAAAATTCATATGACTGATATAGATTTAACTGTATAGATGGTGCCCTGTATGAGCAACACAATGTTAACTAGCCTGAGACATATAGAACGATGAAAGATCTTGAACTGACATTTAAAGCTATGCTTGCCGGTGATGGGCCAGCCTTCACTCAATTTATGCAAGCCATCCAGAAAGGCGAGTTTTCTGCCGACGAAATTAAATTGCTCTTTTCACTCTTACAACCTGAACTCAAACAAAAAAACAAAAATGCCTTATGGTTACAAGATTTATTGCAACAACATGGTATAGCCGATGAACACGAATTTACCCAAAAATTGCAATTATTATATAAAGGCGACAATACAGTATGTATAGAGCTCTGTCATGCCATAACGTATAAAAAATTGACTTCTAAAGAAATTAAATTACTACAAACATCCTTAATCGGAGAATTAAACAAAAACAATGGCTATGCCATGTGGTTACAAGCCTTATTGTATTTAAATGCTGTTGGTTGTCCACATGACGAAAAATTAGCGCTGCACTGGCTGGATAAAGGTATGGCACAGGGTAATAGTTGGGCAATCAGCAGACGCGCAATATGGCATTATTCCAAAGGCGAAACGAATCAAGACAACTTAGCTGCTGAATTATTTGAACTAGCTATTCTACAGAATAATCCGCGCGCAAAGATGTGGCGTGCGATAATGATAATAAATAAACGCGGCCCAGCGCAAGATATAATCCGAGCCGGTACATTATTTGATGAAGCAATTGCACAAGGTGATTGGTGGGCGTGCAATAATCGTGCGGAAATGCATTATTTTGGTAACCCCCCAAATATTTCTCAAGCAATGAAATTATGCTTACAGGGGACCGATAAAGAACATCCTGGATCGATGGCCATGCTTGCTCAGATTTATGCAAATGAAAAAAAACATGACCAGTACATTCGCGCAGCAAAACTTTTATGTCGTGCCACAAAGTTAATTCAGCAGACATATAGTAACGAGTGTTCAAGACAAGCTAGCTGTGTATTACATATGTTTATAATAAGCGTTGGCAACGATTATCACCGGATGGCATTAATTGTTGGTAAGCAAGAAGCAATACGTATTTCCATAGGCGTGCAATACTATGGCATGATGACATGGAATATGGATGAAATACTTTATTATCTAGCTAGAAATCCAGATGCACTCAATTTTCTTGTCGCTGACGATTTGTTAAATGACCGAGATCGATATGCTTTGGGAATAAGGTTAGTATACGACTATCCTAGTCTTTTGGAAAATACCGGTCACGATGATGCCGTACTAAACTTTTTAGGTGAGTGTTGTCTGCGGCTTGCTGGCCATCAACACCAACTCTATGCAAAAAAAGATAGAGAAGAAATCAGTTCACATGGTTTGCACTATACCGAAGTACAATTAAATCGAGTAAATTCTTGGTTAAAACTTATCCCAGCCGCTGCGCCACAAAGAGACGAAGCTTGTTATGCGCTAGCTGTCAATACCTTTAAGTTGGCTGAATTTGACGACCAAACGCCCATGGCTGCTACCACGCAAGCCGCACCTTATTTCAGTGAGATGTTACGCTTAAAATTCTTAGATGGTACTCTTTTGTATTTAAATCGATTATTAGACATCGTGCTCGCCCCTAAATTAGCTTGCGATCACAGTGCCGTTAGCATATTGATGCAAGGATTTGCACGTGACAATTTAGCCGGTTTTCAAGTATTTGCAAATCCAGAAAAGATGCAAGCTTGGCGTGAATGGTTAACTACCCTCACCGCGCAACAACAAAAATTTGTGCTGACTGCCAGCTGCCTTTATCTCAAACAAGTAATGCAAGACGCCTTACAAGAAGTGATCAAGCAAAACACCGCCTCGTTATTTTTCAAAGGCGATACAGCTAAGGTGATGCAAGCGAAAATAGATTTAGCTGAGTTAGCAAAAATTCCGCTAGATTTACCACTTTATTTATCATTTATGAATACACTCATAAAATCCGATGAGACTGGTACACTGTTAGCCAAGGAATTAAATAGTTCTCGCACATCATTTCAAAGTATCAAAAATGGCTTAACTGAAATTCATGCGGATTATGTGCAAAGTC
>Ga0206997_10108_pt2 | contig 23675 bp, 21 predicted proteins | sample Alteio_BWMinCont_3_FD_153478 | JGI IMG/M metagenome (GOLD analysis project Ga0206997, IMG submission 153478) | Enriched cells from forest soil in Barre Woods Harvard Forest LTER site, Petersham, Massachusetts, United States -... | ecosystem: Environmental > Terrestrial > Soil > Temperate forest >...
TAAAATCGGGCGCTATTGCAACTCCATGTACAGTGTCTTTATGACCTGTTAATATTAATTTTTTTATATTAGTATTCGCATGAAACCATTCGATACTATTATTATCAAAGTTATTAACAACAAGTGAATCATCCGGGGCAAGGTAGAGATGAATTGATGGTAGGTGGCCATATGGAATTGTATTTACTAAAAGTTTTTGTTCATAGATTTGCATCTTAGTATTATCACAAATCACAATTTTCCCATCGGAGGTTGTTGCGAGAAGTCTAACACCATAAACATCACTTGGCAGCGAATGCTCTAATTTGCCATCGCCATTCCAAACATCAACTCGAGGTTCGTATGGTTTAGTGATAATAGTTCTACCATCTTTTGAAACAGCACCCTTACACAGGAGGCTAACATTATTTAAAGTAGCTACATATTTATTATCGCGCCAGATTTTTGCCGTATAATCCATTGATGAAGCAACGATAGTACTTGCGTCAGGTGCTATAATAAGTGAGTCTATAGCAGCATTGTGTTTTTCGGGTAATGCCACAGTTCGCGCAATAACAGGATAAAATTCCATGGGATGCAGATAATATTCTTTTATCAATTGTTGAATGGCCACTGGTAACATTGACAGGAATGGATCGCCGCCGAAGTTTTGTAATGCGTCATTTTCCAGGTTCTGCCGTTTTGAAGAATTCTTTTGTTGCAGTGGAAGGGCTGCCTGCCCTTCGTAGCCTTGGCGAAGTAGGGCACTTTGTACTAACTGGAAATTTGTTGCGACGAGGCAAAAAAATATAATTAACAATTTTGTGTATAGCATTGGCATACCTTTTTAAAATTAAATAAACTTTAGGACATATATCTTACCTTATCATAAATTATATAATAGTCAAATTATTCATCTTCGAGTACGCAGGTAGTAATAATCCCAAGCATGCAAATATTAACAATCAGGGCAGAGTTGCCGTAGCTGATAAAGGGGAGACCAATACCTTTGGTAGGCATAAGCCCGGTGGTAACAAAGATGTTAATCAGGGATTGGAGGGATATGAGGGTAATAAACCCTAAAACGGTTAAAATGCCGAAAGTGCTTTTAAGGTTCAAGGCAAGTTGAAATCCGAGGTATAAAAACCAAAGATACATACAAATCACTGCGCTTGCTCCGATAAAGCCTGTTTCTTCAGCGATTATAGAGAAGATAAAGTCGGTATGCTGCATCGGTAAGTAAAAGAATTTTTGTCGCGATTGGGCGATGCCGACTCCGGTCAGCCCTCCCGAGCCAATGGCGATCAGAGATTGAATAATTTGAAATCCGGACCCCTGGGGATCTTTCCAAGGATCGAGAAACGTTAATATTCGTTGAAAGCGGTATGGTTTAAGAAAAATGAGAAAAATGATAGTTGGTATGAGCGGGATAAGGGTATAGGCAATATGCCGTATATGCGTATGAAAAATAAAAAACATCAAAAATCCGGTTATACTCAGGGTGACAGCCTGCCCAAAGTCTGGTTGGGCTAGTAATATTGTTGCGGTAAGGGCAATAATGCACATAAATGGTATATAACCATGAAAGAGTGAAGAGAGTTTAAACTGTTTCTTTTCTAAAAAATATGCCAAATAAGGGATAAATGTTAGTTTTAAAAGTTCACTTGGTTGGAATGTTATCCCCAGTAACGAGATCCATCGTCCCGAGCCGTGTATGGTAACTCCAAAATGCGGAACAAGTGTTAATCCGGTAACAACAAGTGATCCAATAAAAAAAAGCGGCGATAGCTTTCGCAAAGATGGTAAAGGTAGTAAACGAAAAAAAGTAAATCCGAGCAAGCCGATCAAAATGCCAATGAGCTGCTTTTTAACAAAATATTGAGCGGAACCGAGTCTTTCTAATGCAAAAACAGAGCTTGAGGAATAGATAAAAATCAAACCAGTAATAATAAGAAATGCGGAAATTGTTAAAAAGAGGGCAAGTGTTTGTTGTTGTTTCATGGAATATATAACAATATAAAGAAAAAGTAGGTTTCGAATGAAACTGTAACTCGTCTTAGGCTCATGAGTCAATCATTATTAATATATCTGTTTACTAATTCTTTAAATCGGTCGCCGCGTGCTTGATAATGCGTAAAAAGATCGAAACTTGCTCCTGCGGGAGAAAAAAGAATATGATCTCCTGATTGTGCGATATCGTGCATGCAGTTTGCAAATGCTGCCTCAAGAGTATCATATGCAGTGGCAGGCAATACATGCATATCGCATGCGAGTTTTAAGGGAACTGCTTCTTTACCAAAGCAGATAATATGTTTAATGGTAAAATTTTTAAAGTCGAGTAATGCTGCATGGCGATTAACTCCTTTGCTCGTTCCCCCTAAAAATAAAATGAGGGGCTTGCCCTGCAATTTTTTAAGTGCTGCAAGCGTTGCTTCAGGAATTGTTGCTTTTGAATCATTATAAAAAGATATTCCATTGTGATGTGCAATACAAGAAAGCCTATGTTCGGGAATTTCTAGCGTGGCAAGTGCCTGCGAAATGATATGTTGATTGAGATTAAGAATATCAAGCAGTGCATGGAGAATGAGCCAATTGATAGGATATGTTAAGGAAGAATGAGTCATATGGCATAGATATTTTGTATCCCCATTGCAATAATGAAAGATCATTCCCTCATGGTAATAATAGAGTGAATCATTGTGTATCAGTAAAGCATATTCATCGGATGTCGGTTGATGATCAGAAAAAAAATGGTAATTTCGTTGTGTTGTATGTACGAGATTATGTGCGTGACGTAATGATCGTGCAAGGTGTAGTGGGGCAAGAGTAATCTGGCTATAAGTTTGGTTAGTGGATATGCGATATTTTGCTGCTTGATACTGTTCAAGTGATCCGTGACGGTCTAAATGATTGGGGTAGATATTGGTGATCACCGCAATGGATGGCGCACTTTGTGCGCAGTATTCAAGTTGAAAGCTTGAAAGTTCTAATAATGCATAATCGCTTATTGTTTGCTGAGCAAGGAGGTCAAGCATTGCAACGCCAATATTGCCGCCTGTTGCGATCGTATGGCCAGCAGTTTGTAATAGGTGTGAAAGAATATGGGTAATGGTTGTTTTGCCAATAGTGCCAGTAATGGCAATAATCGGTTTATGCCATTGGACAGAAAAAAGATCGAATTCATTTAAAAATTTTGTGCTATATGCTTGGTAGGCACGAAGATCGATTCCTGGGCTTGGTAGAATAAAATCATGCTCATTGAGAAATTGATGTAAATCAATTGCTTGAAAAAGCTTGAGGGGAAGGTGTTTGTGATGATGAATAATATCTTGTGATAATGGTTTGGTATCTATGATGCCAATCTGGGAGCATTGTTGGTTTTTGAAATAACGTAGTGCCGATGCTCCAACGACCCCATATCCCCAGATGCCAACTTTGCAGGAATTAAAATTCATAGTTTGTATGCACAATTTGTTTAAATTCTGATAAATATGAATAAAGGTAACAATTCTTAGTATCTTGTCAATTTTTTGAACAATAAAAAGTTGCATAAAGAGGGCCGGTTTATTTAAGCTTACTTGGTACATTGGTTTGAAATTAACTTGAAAGAGGGAGTTGAGGATGAAGATATTACGCACATTATTATGTTTCATGAGCACCTCTTGTTTATTTGTGAAAATGATAGAAACAAATAATCAAATACAGTCGCAGGTATCGCTCGAAAATAAAACGATGCAGTGGACAGTCGTTGGCGCAGGGCCCGCGGGAATAGCAGTGATTGGTTTGTTGCTTGATATCGGTACCGATCCTCAAAATATAGCATGGATTGATCCAGAGTTTAATGTAGGCCGCTTAAGTAATTATTTAGAAGTTCCGGCAAATTCGACGATCGCTTCGTTTATGCATTTTATGCGCGCGTGTAAAATATTTGGTGCATGCCATACTCCGGCTATTGATGCATTAATGCAGTATGATCAGAACAAAGAATATTCGTTGCAAACCTTAGTGGCGCCTTTGCAAGATTTAACAAAATTTTTATGTTCACAGGTTGTAGCGCTTAAAAATAAATTATTAGGGTTGGACTTTGAAAATAATGTATGGAAAGTTATCATTGGAAATAAAACTTTTTTTTCAGAGCGCGTAGTGCTTGCAACCGGTTCTCATCCCCGATCATTGCATTATGAATGTAGCCATGAAATTCCTCTTGATATTGCCTTAAACAAATCGCAATTGATGCATGCTGTGCAACCTACTGATTCGATAGCGGTCGTTGGCAGTGCGCATTCAGCGGTATTGGTGATGAAATTTTTGACAGAAGTTGGTGTTGCTCGTATCATTAATTTCTTTAATAAACCATTATTATATATGACTGATATGGGGACCTGGTTTTTGCATGCAGAAACTGGATTAAAGGGGGTTGCCGCTGAATGGGCAAAAAATGTTCTTGAAAAGAATCCACCAGCAAATTTAATGAGAGTTTCTAATTCTCCAGCAGCCTTAAAAGAATGGCTGCCACTTTGTAATAAGATTGTCTACGCCATTGGGTTTGATCGTAACGAATTGCCACCAATTAATGGCGTGCATCAAAGTATTACGCATGACCATGCTACGGGAGTTATTGCGCCGCATCTTTTTGGGATTGGAATAGCATTTCCTGAACAAGCAGTAGATCCAGTAGGTAATGTTGAAAATCGTGTTGGATTAAATCAATTTATGGAATATGCGCAACGCGTTGTGCCAGAATGGATGCATAAAGATGTTATGAATCGATTTAAATCCTGTGAAAATTTATTTATGATCAATCTTTTGTAGCGTCGGATTGGCAATATTTTACCAGCGCAGTCCATGCAGGACGAACACTCTGTAATGCGATGCATGTTTGTGCATGGATGACGCTTAATTTTGACTGTAAGAGATCGATGATATACCTATATCGTTCGTGCAGTGGTGGATGTGATTTGAAAAGCCTTTGATGGAGGAAATCGCATATGGTTTCTATAGAATCATTGTTGTGTTCGCTTCCTCGCTGTTGAGAACATTCTTTGAAAAAGGTAAAGATACCCGTTATATTTTTTAAGAGCAGTGCGCTGACGGCATCGGCTTCTAGCTCATGCTCGCGGCTCAATGCATATGCTCGTATCAGTAATTGCATGATAGGTAACTGTACTTTTATCGGTAAATCTTGTTGCAGTATAGTATTAAGAGCGTTTATTGTTTTGTGGGAGGTATGTTGCAAATATGCGTGAGCTAGTTCATGACCGATGATAAATTTCTGAGATTGTGCGGAAAATGTATAAAACGATAAGGGATCGATGATAAGTTCATAATGAGCAGCACACGTATCGTCGGTTTGTATCCACGGGGTAAACTGTTCAAGGGATATTCCGCGTGGGGGGACGATGTACCGAAAAATAAGCAGTTTCCCATCATCATCAAATGTTGTTTCAATACAAGCAACGGGAGAGTTATTATTTTTGTTCCATGCATAAGCTTGTTTTGTTGATGCCTCATACACGGAGATGACAATGCCAGTTTCTGCATAAGGAGCATACGCTTTTTCAAGTATTGCTGCCATGCGCGGGAGCTCTTGAGTAATCAGATGTATTGCGCAGCGCTTAGAGATATTGAGTGCTTGATCAGAAATTTTGATTTCTGCTCTCTCTGGTTTTTGTTCGCTTTCAATAACAATACAGGGTTGTTCATCGTTGTTTGATGGTGGCTGCATACTGTAATTTAAAGTTGTTATGCAGATAAGCTTGAAAACGAGAGTCATGATGAAAAGATATGGAAACATGATTTTACTCGGTAATTTGTGTGACGATATAATTTTTAATAAGATTTGTTTGTAGCGGTTCTGGTAAGCTTTTAAATAGTGTTGTTTGCATTGCATCTAAAGGCGCAGGTACTTTTTGATTGGTATGTATCATCGACTGTTTGTGAGAGCATATTTGTTGAACAAAGTTAAATTGCGCTAATGAAAGTGTTGATAATAATTTCTTAATTGTTTGATTTTGTATATAACAATCAATAGCTCCATTATATTTACTGCAAGCAATCATTGATCCATCATGATTGATAGCACAGGTAGTTGCTTCAGTATTGCGAGATTCGATACAGGTGTGAGCTTGCGTATGAATATTCCAGAGTCGAAAGTTTCCAAAGTTTGATATCGTTATGATATACATATCATTGTTGCTTATTGCTAAATCCATGATCATATGTTCATGATTTGTTTTTAATTTTTTGTAGATGGCGCCGTGTGTCGTATCCCATATCTCAAGCCCTTCCTCAGGAATAGTAATAGGAACAAATCGCATTGAATTGCTCATATGTTCAAAATGCAATACAGCATGCGGTACAGGAATTTTAAGTGTCTTATCTGCTGTGAGATCGATAATGTCGAGGGTAGATTGCTCAATATCGCTTTGGATGGGGGGATATATAAAAATTTTGGATAGATCATTGCTTAATTTGATTGCTGAGGAGTCGCTATGCATGGGAATTGTGTGCGTTGCATAACAGATTCCGGTGATATAATTCCATATTTTAATGATATTATTATCATGTTTTGTTACGGCATGATTATGAACTAATAAAAATGTTATAATAGGGGAGTTTTGTTGGATGGCATGGAGCTGTTTGCCAGTAATATCATAACGTAATAAGGCTAAACGATCCTGGCTTATGGTAATAATAGAGGTACCATCATGAGAAATATCGGCATAGCCGTTTTTATGAATAATGATGGGCTTGCCCGTCGCAACATTCCAGACATGACTGCCATCTTGATCGGATTTAGTAACTGCATAATTGTTATCATGCGTTATTCGAGCACTATGAAGGGGGTTTTTATGGCTTTGATAAGATTGTATGAGTTTTTTTTCTGGTATATGCCAGATTTGAACATGGCCATTGTCTAAACCTGCAATAAGGCATGTACCGTCATGATTGAGGGCTATTTTTTGTGCATATCGTCCTTGCGGGCATTTAAGAACAGTTTTTGTTGTCATGGCAACAAAAAAATCTACAGGATCGATGAGATAATCAAGAATAATTTCTTGTATTGCTGCTATATGTGAGCATGCTTGAGCAAGGAGAGGATCGATTGCGGTGCGATGTGCTTTTGGTTTATTCTGAATTTGAGCTTTTTTCGGTTGTTTCTGCTCATGTAGTGACATGTGACTCGATTTCTCTTCCATATTTTGTTTAACTAACGCAGGCGTAACCAGAACTGGTGTAACCAGACCAGGTTTAACTAGAGCTGCTGAAAGTGATAGCGTGGCAAGCCATGATATTACGATGAGAGAGAAATTACTCATAAAAGAGCCTTGTATGATTTTAATTATTTTTTCAAAATATTAGTTTTATATACTCAGTATATATTAAAAACTCAATTTGTCTATTTTTATAAGATTAGATCTTCCGAAACTATAATTTTTCCCGTTCGCCCTGAGTAAGCGCAGCGCATCGAATTTCCGGGTCCCATGCCACGCATGGGAGGAAATGGGTCCGAACGGCCATCTTTAAGGTTTCGTGAGATATATGCTTATTGCTGTAGGCTCAATAAATTTAATGAGGTATGTAAATCTATAAGAAGCTTATCTCTTGAACCAGGTGGGGTTCTTCCGGCCAGTTGTGACCCTTGAGCAGCCCTTTTTGCAGCGTCAGCGGCACGTAGCCGTGCTTGTTTTGCACGTAACCATGCTTGTTCTCGCTTTTCTTTATTTAAGATGCGCCGGATTCCAGACATTGCTTTAATCTCTTCTTGAAGCTCTTTATTTATAAATTTATTACTTAACTTTTTATGTTCGGCGACTTTTCGGGGATCATTCGATTCGGCGTTTATCAATTGCCTTTGGTAATTTTTGTCGAGGGTGGCCTGAGTGATATATAATTTCCCCGCGTGATTAAACATAATCTCAGCTTGGAGGGTATAGCTGGGGAAAAGATGTATATATACATTGGTTATCACAACAAATCCCGATTTTGTTGGCGGTAAAAAGGGTACGCCTTCAGTGCTTGCGGGTAAAACGTCAGGCGCTTGGATTGTATCGATCCAGAACTCTTTATCATGATTAAGCCCGGTAATTTGTAAAAATGCTTCCAGTATCGTTACAATATCAACGGTTTTGGTTTGCGAATCGATTCTTTCAAGGTAATGGATGGCATTGCCAGGTATCATGGAAACGATAGCAGGCCATTGTTTTGAGATAAGAAAAGGAAATGGCACCGCTTCTGTGTATAAAAGAATTGCGGAAGGGTCACCCGCTTTATGTTTTCTGGTAAGAAATCGGCTGATATTAAGCGGTTCTGTGCGTGTTTTTGCAAGAATGTTTCCTATTGAAAAAACGTTATTTTGAGCATCAATAATGGCAAACCAGCCAATTCCGGGAAATCGTATCTGTGGTAAATTTTGAATCGCAGAAATTTTTATTCTGCCATGCGATTCGTGCGCTTGGGATAAAATAGGGGCTAATGCGGTAGAAAAATTGATGGTACTTGGTTGTGATACATTATCGACAAAGGCTTTAAAGTTTAAGGGAGAATTGATTTTTAACCATCTGTTTTGCATATCAATGTTATCAGCCCGTAGAGGTCCGATAGCCAGTTTGGGCGGTATAAGGGAGACAGGGGCTTCGGTCAGCGCTTCAGTTGCAATAGCAAAGGAATATGGTCTGCCAGAACCAGCTTGTTTTAAATCGCCATATGCTAATTTGCTATTGGTGGCAGCTGCATAACATGAAGAGTAGATGAAAAGTTTTGTGTTAATTTTGGTATCAAGAAAATAAAGTAAATCTTTGAATTCAGGAATCGTTAATCCAACAATACTACCCTCATTGCCATGGCCAGTGATATAAATAGCCCAGGTTGGTTGGGTAGTTTTTTTCTTGTCATACTCACTTTTGAGATCTTTCATAAAGACGATCCATTCTTTATGAGTCAGACCTTGTCTGAGGGTTTCAACTGATCCACCATAAAAATAATCAGACTTTGTAAGAAAAACATCACTTGTTTTTAATCGGTTATTCCATAATGTGTGAATCAAATAATTTCGATCATCAGGGCGAGTGCGCCTTAAATAAGCATATTCTTTGGGTGAAAGAGTAAGCATGTGATCTATTTTAAGACCCAACTTTCTTTCCATTTCGGTAACAGTGGCATCGGGTGCTAAGGGACGCGGAAGGCTCTTATAATTTTCTAAATCGAGTTCTTTTGCAAGATATGCCTTTGGTATTAAAAGATATAAAGAACCGCTTGTATAATTACCATACCTATCTATTGAACCATTTACGTCCTTTATAATCCATTCGTCTGGATTAAATATGGTACCAAAGACTTCCGATACGAGTTTATTATTGGTGGCGAAGGGCAAATCATCGGGGAAATAGAGATAATTTTTATTAATAATATCAGCTATTTCTTTCGTGGTTTTTCCTGCTCGAATCGAGGAAATAATAGTTTCTCGAACTCTATCAAGAATATCAAAATAAAAGCGTTCTTCACGAGCTATGCTGTGAGCCATTGTAACGCGGTCTCTGGCAACAACGGCAAGCAGAGAAGCCGATACAAGAATAGGCGCGGCTTTTTGATAGAGAGCAACCATTAATGTGTGCCCAATTGCTCGGGGAGCATCTTCCGAATCATCCAAAAATATTAATAATGATCGTGAGGCAAAGGGTTCAGGTGATTGTTGGACAAGTTCGGAAAGTTCTGCCTTTTCTTTAATTTTTTCTTTTTCGGCCGCATAATTCATCGATGTTGAAATAAAAAAAATCAGAATTAAAAAGATACTGACGGTTTTTTGCATATAACTATTCCTTGATTCGTTATGCGATATTGTATGATAGTTGGATATATGACGAGTTTATAAAAAATAGTTATTTGAACACAATCATTGATAGTTAAATTTTTTACTTATTACATTGTTGTAAGGAGTTTTTATGTGTTTTTCTGCACAAGTCAGTTTTGCCTTAGCAGCGGTGCTCGCTGCTGCAGGGTATATGTCATTACAGCAGGTTCGACATAAAGCATTTAGGATGGCTGCCTGGGTGCCGATTTTTTTTGCCATGCAACAATGTGCCGAAGGGTTATTATGGTTAGCATTGCAGCAGGGGTGGAATACAATATGGGTAGATGTTTTGCCGATGATTTTTATGTTTTTTGCGGCAGTTATTTGGCCATTTTGGATACCGGTATCTTTGTATATGATTGAGTATTATAAGCGGATAGTATTGCATGTTCATAATGAAAAAAATCTTTTAGGATTATGGTTAGAATCTGTGTTCGGTAGCGTGCTCGCAATTATTTTATTATACCTTTTCGGCAGGTATGGATTCACTGCAACAATTGTTGAACATCATATTCGTTATGATTTTAAATCATTACCATTTGAGTGGCCACAAGCTTTAACCTTGATCTATTGCATTCCCGTTATCGGTTCATTCTTTATCAGTAGCGAGCGATTTTTTAGAATTTTTGGATATGGGCTTTTGGTTTTCGCCTCGATAAGTTATGTGGTCTGGAAATTTTGGTTTACTTCGATATGGTGCTTTTTCGCGGCAGTTTTAAGTGCTGGAGTCGTTGTATATATGCGTCGACAAAAATAAAAGGCTCTCAATTATTTTGAAAGCCTTTTATTTAAATTTTTATTAATGATGCTATAGCAACCTTCTGTTAAGCTCTGCACATATTTTTCCGTTCGTCCCGACGGAGCGAAGCGAGTTGAGGGATAGGAAAAATGCACAACTTAGTGAAGCTTGCTATATTACTTATGACGATTATGATCTGGGGGACATCCGCAGCAACATTGCCATTTTTTGAAAATGGAATAAGTAACAAATGCCATAACTAATGTTCCAACAACACCAACAAGCATAACATGTGGCACTAATGCTGCTAAATGTAATTTGCCAAGAAGTAGCGCTAATTTTTCCGCTATCGCTCCAACAACAAGACTTGCTGCAAAAAATAATGTCGCTGCACCAGAAAGTATGGCGACAATAAACCAACATGTTGAATGATGATGTTCATGCTTATTTGTCATAATAACTCCTTAAAAATAGATACCAATAAGATACTTCATTGAGAGTATATGAAACTGTTGCTAAAATTTTCAAGCTAATGCTCGGAAGATTTTATGCAATAATTTATTTAGTTGCATCTTTTGTTTCATTGGTACTTGATTTTTTGACAGTTGCCGCAGGCTGTTTTGATTCATTTTCTTTACCAGCTTCTTTTGCTGGTTTTGCTTCGGGCTTGTGCATAGAAGTTTCTTCTGAAGAATTTTGAGCTACTTCACCTTGCCCGGGGCACATACAAAAGTTTTCATCCAAAGTTTCGCTAAAAGCACAGGTTGCCGGTTCACCTGAAGGGCATGTTGCATTATTACATGGTTTTGCTGCTGCCGAGCAAGCGACAGGGAGTTTGCTCTCTGGGTCACTTGCAAGTTGTTCAGGGGTTTCTGGTAAACTTTCTGGTTCTACCGATACCTCAGCAGCTTGTAATGCCGCTACACTAAAAAAGGTGAGCGCTAAGAGTTTTCTAAGATTTGTTTCCATGATAATTCTCCTTATCTGTAAATTTTTGTTTTAGATATTGTTTTACCTTGGGAGTCACAAGTATGACTTATTAGTTAACTTACCGTAAATTATGGCCTAAAGTCAATGATTTTATTCAGTTTGAAATAATTTTTTATCCTGGGATGTTATAATTTCCGTTTGCCCTGAGCGCAGTCGAAGGGTGCAAGCGGCCGGGAGAGTTCTGAAAAAGATCATGCGAGTGATAAAAGATTGAGATCGTTATGTAGTTGTTGCAGGGGCTTCTGGGATTTTTGCGCTTGTTCTTGAGCTTTCATCGTTGCGGTAGGATTTTCTATAGTCCAGGTATGCTGTATTTTACTATAAAAAAATGTGTTTACTATGGTAGATGGTTGAGATCCTGTTTTTTTCGTTAAATAAATTCTACTGAGCCAGAAGATCGGTTTTGTGGTGGTAAGTTGTAAAAGATTGTTTTCGAGTGATTTGAGCTGAGTGATAAATCGTTCTTGTATTGAAATTGCTGCAGGTTCTATAAATTGTCCCCGCATATCCTTTGCTCGACATTTAAATTTTTTGACTAAACTTTGGGGTTTAATCAAAGCGAGTGTTATATGCGGAATAAAATTATTTTTATCTTTCTGATATCGTTCAAAATGTTCCACAGGAATGTTGCAATTTTTTATAATGGTATCATTCAATAATTGCGTTAATTGGAATGATTTTCCAATTACATTATTTGGAGCCATTGTTACTATGGCAGCGTGTCCCAGCATGGTTAGCTGCATGGTCTCATAGGGTATAGGATACGGTTGATATGCTCCTTCGAATTCACTCAAAAAGCTTGTTGTTGCAGATTGTAGAGTTGTTAAAATGGTGTTTTCTACACATTCTAATGTATGATCTGGTATTTGGCCGATGCTGAGCAGGGTCACATGATAATCTTCTTGTGGTTCGATTCTGAGATCAGTTGTCATGGTGGGACATTTTTGTTTAATATCTTCGGCAAATTTTTGAAGCTCTTTTGTGAGATGAGCGGTAATAGCTTGGAGGCCTTCAGTTCTTTGTATTGGTATCAAAAGAGCATAATTTGTGGTCTCTTTGTGGGCAGCTGCAAGGCAGATGTTGTGAGAGCTGATTGGGATGATAATACCAAGGATTATGAATATATGGTACATGATTGTATCTTTCAGGATTTGTCATGGGTTTTACATATTTAGGTATATACGAAATAGTATAGGTGTTGCTCGATGTATAATGCGATAGTTTGTGCATCGAGCGACATTGATTGTTTTGATAAATAATGATATTCATTGAGTAGATCTCTCCCGAAACTTGCTTAGGCCGTTCGGACCCGTTCGATGCGCTTCGCTTACTCAGGGCGAACGGTGATTAGCTTGGTTTCGGAAGAAGTCCAGTGTATAAATTTTGATTTTAACCGGCGAGTGTGGCGATGATACAGGAAGTTGTGATACCAATAGCAGGGTTGGGAACTCGTTTTTTGCCATTTACCAAATCAGTTTCAAAAGAGATGCTGCCTTTAATGAATAAACCGGCGATTCATTATATTCTTGAAGAAGCGGTAGCATCGGGTATTAGGTCATGTTGTTTTATTACGGGTCGCGGCAAACCGATGGTTGCAGATTATTTGAGTCCTTCAAAGGATCTGCATGATTTGGTAAAAGCTCGTGATAGATTAGGATTATTAACGCACATTGATATACTTGCTGCACAGATGAAGGTTCATTTTATTGAGCAAGTAGAACCGATTGGTTTAGGTGACGCGATTTTGCGTGCTCAGGCATCGATTGTTGGGGACTTTTTTGGGGTGATGCTTCCTGATGATATCATTTGTGGTACGATGCCTGGTCTTATGCAATTAATGAATTTTGCAAAACAGGAACAAGTGACGGTGATTGCAGTACAAGAGGTGCCACAATCGGTTGTATCATCATACGGGGTAATTGCAATAAAAAATAGGCTCAATGATTATGCCTATGAAGTTGCCGATGTGGTAGAAAAACCGGATATTGATAAAGCTCCTTCAGCATTGGCGATTGTGGGCAGGTATGTTTTGTCCCGTAAAATATTTGAAATACTTGAACATATGGCGCCGACACAAGGGGAATTGCAATTAACCGATGGTATTGCACAGATGATTAAGCAAGGTGAGCCTGTTTTTGCCTATAAAATTCAAGGCGACCGGTATGACATTGGAGTGCCGAGTGGATTTATTAAAGCGATGATTAGCTTGGCATTGCAAGATCCGCGATATAAAGATGAGATCAAGCAATTTATTATGGATAAAGGGATAATCGAAAATCCTGCATCAGATGTGAAATCTTTATACAAATCACCGCTGATACAGGAGTAATTAATCAATAACCACCATAATATCCATATCCGCCTGCCCGCGCAGGACTGAATGCTGGTGGCACGTCAACATATTCATATTTATGTAAAATAGCGAGCGCGCGCTCAGCATCATTTTTGAGCTTTTTATCGGCATTTTGCTTTGCTGCTTTTTCGATAGTTGTGCGCAAGTTGTGATCAAGACCGTTCAAACGGCCAAAGTCGCCATAAGGTCGTTGTGCTTCTAATTTGATAAATCGTACATGATAGTTGACTCCTTTCTCAAAATTCACTTTAACGCCGTACTTGCCTGTGATGTAAATGCGTGATAATTCATTATAAGCCCTTTGTTTCATGTCAAGGTGGGAATTTTGATTCGCGTAAAAAATGTATTGCCAATACTGATAACTGGGATTAATAAATAAGTCGTAATCGGAACAAAGGTATTGAAATCCTTTGTTATGCTCTTTTGCGTTATAGGTAAAATATTGGATGCCGCGGGTTAAGGGAAGTGTGTTTGCGGGGTTGTGATAGAATTCTTTAATGACGGTATCTATATTGTAATATTTGTCTACTGCATTGTTATATGGGTGTGGGACATGGCAAAGAAGCATATTATCTTGTTCTCCGGCTTCACCAACTTTGCTGAGCATCTTGAAATCAAAAGCACCCGGATAATCTCCTGCAAGCGTGGAATGTAATGTATGCGCATCAAAGTAAGTAACAAAATATCGGCCATTATTTTGAGTGACAACGCGTGCGAGAATAAATGGTTCATCATATTTTGCATTCTCTTGTATCGTTTTTTTGAATGTATTAAATAGTGAAGGATCGAGATATTCTTCTTGACCAATGGCTTTGGGAACGTGAATTGATATGCTGTTTTTATCGTGTTGAGATGGTTGTTCTTCGGGTCTTTTGAGCGGATGCTTTTTTTGATAATCTTGTAAAAATGTTTTTGCATCAGTTTTAAGCTTTTGATCTTGATTTTGCATCGCTTGAAAGATGGCATGCCAACGTTGGTAATCAGTATTAATAAAAAGATCATAATTTGAGCAGAGATATTGAAATCCTCCTACTGGGTTATATCCAGAGTAAACAAAATATTGTACGCCAAGACGTATGGGCACGGGGGGGAGTATGTTGGTATAAAAACAGGAATCATTTAATGATCCATCAGGATTGAGAAAGCTTTTATCTAAATGATATAAAAGCATGTTATTTCTCGTCAGAGGAAATGCTTGGCCTGCGACAGGCTGGAATGCTTGATCTTTAAGAAAAAGATAGTAGTTTATGTTGTCGGCAGCATAATAGCGAACGAAATACATCCCGTCATTACTTTGTGTTACCGCGCGAGCAAGAATAAATGGATCGCCATGTTTGGCTTGTGCATCGATAAGTTCTTGAAATGTTTCAAGGGCAACTGATTCCTGATCAGATAGTTGGATAATTTCGTCTCCACCCAGCGCAGCAGGTACATGAACGATGGCCTGAGCAGGCTTTGGCGCTACGGCAGGGCGCACTGGTGCACGTGATAATGTTTCAAGGTCATGATTCAGTTGCACTAAGGGCAATGATGCAGATATGATTGCCATTGAGCAGAGTAGTATGGATGTTATCGTTGATAAAAATAAAAATTGCATAAAATTCCTTCTAATAATAAAGCGGATTTTGATACTGTTGGATGCTTAATTCATATCTATTAAGCATACTAAGCGCAATTTGAGCATTTGCTTGTAGCTTTTTATCGGCAGTTTGTTTTGCAGCCGTTTGAATTTTGTCGCGTAAGGCGGGATTTAAGCCTGTTGTGGGGTATCGATATAGTTGCATGTTTATTTTACTATGCTTAATGTAATATTCTATGCCTTTTGCAAAATCAAGCGCTACCCCATCTTTTCCTTCTAAATATAAAAGTGCAAGCTCATTATAAGCAAACTCTCTGAATCGCATATCAGTATTTTGATTTGCTAAAAAGTAGAGATGCCAATATCTATTATGGGGATTAATGGAAAGGTCATAAAATGAACAAAGATATTGAAAACCTTGATCATGTTTGTGGGGATTATATACAAAATATTGAATACCAAGAGTTAACGGCAATGTATTTGATGGATTGGAGTAAAATTCTTTATCGTCAATTATTCTTAATGGATTATATTTTTGTATGACAGGGTTTTGAACGTTATATAGTAACATATCTGATTGTGTTAATTTTATTAAAAATGGTCCAAAAAGTTTTTCAAAGAAAGCATCAGCATCGTATTGATGGAGGATAGTTATTGAATCGCCCCGTCTATTGATATCGACAAAGGGCGGAACACCCATGCGGTGAGGAAACAATTGAGCATTCAGTGTATGGGCATCAAAATAATGTATGAAATATTGGCCGTTGTTATTTTGGGTGACGGTGCGTGCAAGTATAAATGGTTCTTCATATTGTGCATTTTCTCGAATAACCGATTGAAACTTGCTAAAAGTAACTGCATCAAGATATTCGATCGAACCTATTTGTTGAGGAGTATGAATACTCACAGAATTTTTTGGTGGGATGGGCGCTTTTGCAACAGCTCGAGGACTGATGTCTGGGTATTTTGAGAGAAATATGAGTGCATTCGCTTTTAATTTTTTATTTTGGTTTTGATTTGCCTGGAAGAATGCATGCCAATATTCATAATGTGGATTGATAAATAAATCATAATGTGAACAGAGATATTGAAAACCGCGTTCTGGTTTTTTCGCATCAAATTTAAAATATTGTATTCCAAATCGTAAAGGTGAGCTTTTAATTTTGTAAAAAGCATCTAAATTTATCGCATCATTTAATACGTAGTCTACAGCTTGCATCTTCTTGGTTTTTTCATTTTCTTTTTCAAAATAATATAAAAGCAAATTATTTCTGGTAATTTCGATACTTTTTCCAGGAGCCGGTTTAAAAATAAAGGTATTAAAACTATCTGCATCATAATATTCAACAGCGTATGAATCGCGTTTATTGCGATAATCTGTTTCTGTACGGTCACCGGCAGTAACAATACGAGCGAGAATAAATGGATCGCCATTTTTTTGTTGATCATCGATTAAATCTTGAAATGTCATTTGAGTAATAACTTCTGTTTCTGATAAAGATATGATTTCATCGCGGCCAAGTTCTGCAGGTACATGGATGATCTGTTTGTCGATTAATTTTGGATGGGAGGTGGCAAGATGTGTTAAGTCATGATTAAGTTGTAGTAATGGCAATGAAGCAAGGGTCATTGTTATGGGAATAAGCACCATCCATACAATTGCTGCTATAAATTTCATACTAACCCTTTATGGTAATTGTTCAGCAAATGTGCATTGTTTTGGTTTTTTATCATCTCGTAATCGTACAAATCGAGCAATGCGAAGCATCTTGTATGCGGTAAATTCTTGATACTTTACTTCACACACTAAATGTGGTTTTACCCATATAATATCTTTTGGTAGTTCTTTTATTTGGGTACCAACTTGTTGGTGCCCAACGGGAACTTTTGATGTTTTTAAACGTTGGAGTTGGGAAAGTAGTACCGGTATAAAATCTTGGCGAAAGCCAGTTCCCACATTGCCAATATATTGTAATTTCCCTTGCTCGTTATATAACGCGAGTGCAAGAGAAGATATAGCACGTTTGCCTTGCGTATATCCAACGATGATACAATCAACCGTTTGTATAATTTTTATTTTCATCCAATCATAGCTTCGAGTGCTTGGTTGATAGGTGCTATTTTCTATTTTAGCCACCACCCCTTCTCCATGATATTTGACCATCATATCCCATAATTGAGTACCCTGTTTGGTAAATGGTATAACCTCAATGGCATGATTTGGGATCACGGTTTGCGCAAGAATTTTTTTTCGTTGTAATAAAGGCAAAGACATGAGAGAAATATGATCTTTGTAAAGGATATCAAAAATGATATAGACGGCAGGATTTCCTTCCTGCAGTTGAGAAAAATTTGGAACGCCATTTTTATCAAAACTGGTAATTTCGCCATCTAAAATACAATGATTTGCTTTGATATGGGAACGAAAAATAAGTTCCGGGTATCGATTGGTAATATCATTTCCATTACGCGATATAAGTTTTATATCACCATTAATATGACATAGTGCACGAATGCCATCGATTTTCGGTTCAAAAATATAGTGTGGTTGCTGTAATAACGCCGTTGTGCCGGTACGGCAGAGCATCGGTTGTATTGTTTTCATCGTTGCACCACGGTTAGGATGTTCTCGGATTATCTGAATAATTCATTACGTAATGATAAAATTCTCGTGACGGTTTAACATTGAATTTTTCAACATAGTAAGGTAAAAAAGCAACAGTCCATGAAATATTATTGTTCGTATCAATATATTCACCACCCCCCTCTGTATTTACTCCAGGTTCTAGTCTTGAAGGAGCGTGACCTCTATAAGATACGTAAATAATTCTGGGGAAAAATTCAAAATTGTTTCTTTTGGCCTCAAGATATTGAGGGATCGTTTTGGTGAGAGCTTCGCCTTGAATTTTCCGTAATTTTTTTACAAAATCATCTTTGCTGAGCCATGGTTTTTTGTGAGGTATTGGAAAAGGATATTTCCCTTTATAGTCATCTTGAGCTGGATCTGCAGAGTATGCCCAATAACCTTCGACATCAATTATTTTTTCACGATCAAATGTAAGTGTTTTTTCAGGCTCATCCTCGTTTTCGATAAGTCCTTGCAATTGAACATTAAGTTGCAAGAGATGATTTGGTAAGCATATGTTTTCTTGCATACATCCGATAATCGTAAGTAATAATAAATATAATTTATTCATATTTTCTCCATTTGCTTGTTACCATATTTGTAGTATGTCATAAACTCTTTTTATAATTCAAAGCTTTTATATGATTTCTGTACGAACGGTAATGGTTCTATTGTTATTTGTGGTTATGGCGGGGTTGATTATATACCAAATACCTCAAGAAAAAGGAGATGCTATGGCTTTAGCAGCATATCGTAAAAAAAGAGATTTTGACCGTACATCAGAACCAGCGGGGAACAAAAAACCAAAACAACAAGGTGAGCCTATTTTTGTTATTCACAAACATGCGGCATCGCATCTCCATTATGATTTACGATTAGAGATTGAAGGGGTGATGCCATCATGGGCGATTCCAAAGGGGCCGTCATCGGACCCGGCGGTGAAGCGGCTTGCCGTACAAACAGAGGATCATCCGTATGAATACGCTTCGTTTGAAGGGGTTATTCCGCAAGGGGAATACGGCGGAGGAACGGTGATGATATGGGATACCGGTACGTATGAAAATATACGAGAAAAGGATGGTGTGCCATTGTCGATGGAAGACTGTTTAAAACAGGGCATGATAGAGGTTATATTTCATGGTAAGCGGATGAAGGGCGCATGGGCATTGCTGCAAACATCGATGCGAGGAGACCCAAGAAATTGGCTGTTGGTGAAAATGAATGATCGATTTGCAAAAAAAGATGAGGAATTGGTTTCGGATCGTCAGCGTTCAGCAGTCAGTGGGAAAACGATGCAACAAATAGCACAAGCGGAGCATCTATGGAAAAAATAAAAAAATATGTGAAATGCGGACGGTTTACCGTTGCAATTACGTCGCCTGAAAAGATATTATTTCCGGGTACTGGTAAAACTGAGATCACGAAGGGTGAATTTGTTGATTATTATATTCGTCATGCTGCAATCATGTTACCATACTTAAAAAATAGAATTTTAACGATGCAACGATTCCCTGATGGGATTGCTGCAGAAGGATTTTTTCATAAGGATGCTCCGTCATACTTCCCGTCATTTATTAAGCGAGTGGCGGTAAAAAAACAAGAAGGCGGAGTGGTGAACTATGTGGTATGCAATAATATGGCAACATTGGTATATGTAGCAAACACGGCATGTATCACATTTCATCTCTTCTTAAGTAAAATCGATACATTGCATATTCCCGATCAGATGATTTTTGATCTTGATCCATCGCATCATGGGGCGCAGATTGATTTTAAGGGTGTTAAAAAAGTTGCTTTATTATTGAAAGAGATTTTAATAAAGCTTGGCTTGGTTCCGTTTGTAAAAACGACCGGCTCGCGTGGATTGCATGTGGTGGTGCCCTTAAAAAGGGAATTTGATTTTGATGTGGTGCGTGCCTGTGCGCGTAAAATTGCAGAACTGGTTTTAGAACTACACCCACAGTTGGTTACCTTAGAAGTTCGTAAAGAAAAGCGGGGTACGCGTATTTTTTTAGATACCTTGCGGAATTCATTTACGGCGACGGCTGTTGCGCCATATTCAGTACGCGCTCATCCCCATGCGCCCGTGGCAGTACCAGTTTTATGGAAAGAATTAGAGGGGAATGTTTTAACATCATCGGATATGTATACGATTGGCAACGTCGATAAACGACTTGCTGCGGTGGGCGATTTGTGGAAAGATATGGCAAAATCAGCTCGTTCATTGAAAAAGGCGGTAAAGATTTTGGGGATTAAATAAAAGTTTATGAGTAAAAGGAAAAGGGCAGCCGTGAAGACTGCCCTTGTTCTTCGTGATATTTTGCTTTTGTTTATGGTTTAGTATCAGCAAAAAGTTTTCCATTAGGTTTTTGTTTAATATAGAATGGACCTTTGGCGCTTGCAATATTATAATATTGCCCTTTAGTACGTATTACAGAATCAGAAAGTATCGGATCTTTTAATTCATTTTTATCATGAGTAAAGTATATATTGCGATCCCACGATGAAAGAAACCCGATCTTTTTGCGTTCGGGGCGTACCATTTTTTCTGAATCTGAAGGTGCGATTATGGCGCTATTGCCAATGTCTTTGTTTGCGAGGTTGCTTCCGTCGTCATAGTAGAAAGCAACATACGCAGGTTGATTAGTGAGATTGTAAATTTTGACATCATCAGCCTGAGCTTGTGCGCTTATTAAAGCTGCACCCAATACTAATAAACGTTTCATATCTATCTCCTTGTGTTATACATAAAAATACCACACTGCTGTTATAGTTTCAGTATGAATTAGTTGTGTGATAAAAGTCAAGAATAATAGTAGTTAATTTTTACTCAAAAAGTACAGGTAGTGCGTGGCATGAAAGGTGCCCGGGGCCGTCGATTTCTCCATAATACGCGATAGTGGCATATGGATCTAAGTTATCTTCGGTTAATCGCATGATATCATCGCCCGCGAAGCAGTGGCCAAATGAGTAGTTATTAATCTTTATTTTTCGTACCAGATTAAAATTCTTTAATCGGCGATGTCCATGGGGGCCGAGGATAAACGTTTCTTTTCTGAGCCAGTCGCGATAATAAATGGTAACTTGTACCGGTTCATTGCTAATATTTTGGACCGATTTCCTTTTGGCGATTTGGAATCTTGCAAAAGTTGCCGGCGGATTATGGGGCATATCTTTTAATAAGTGAAGTTGATGTGTTGGAGGAACATACGTAAATCTTCCTCGTTGATCATGGGTAATCAAAGTATCAGCATTACTTTGTGTTGGTGTTATAAGACATATAAGCATAAGGCTATAGGCGAGTAATTTGCGATAATTTTTACTGTTGTATTTCATATAACACCTTGGGTAATGTATGCCGGCACACATCTGTATGCCGGCACTCATATTTCAATCTTAGTTAAGATCGATATCTTCATCTGTTTCGGCTATAATCACATCGCCGCTGGTGCCTTTTTGTTTTCTAATGTTTGCTCTGCAAGCTTGTTTTGCTCGTCGTCGTGCAGCTATTTGGCCAGCTTCAAGTTTTTGTCCTTTTGATTGCATTTTTGCCATTTTTGCATTTCTCATATGTGCGCGTGCTGCTTCCATTGCTCGTGCTTTGATTGCAGGAACATTTTCTTCTTGTGGAGCCATGGCCATTGCATCACTGTTTTCACTGAGCGCACTGTTACCGGAGCAAATTAATTTCCCTTGACCATTTGCTGTTTCTGCATATCGAATAATATGGAAGTTTCTCAATCCGCCTCGTAATGGCGTTTTGGTCAGAAGACGGCCATTTTCTTGGCCATTAGATAAAGCTTGGTCGCTGACTTGGCAGGTATCAAATCGTTTTCCATTAACAGTGATATCTTTGATACTTTTGAATGATACTGCTTGTAATTTATATTTGTTGTATCCACCAGGGATCGTGAACGTTTCACTATGTCCGCCGGTACAGGTTACCGTGATATCGATGGTTCTATTTGATGTATTAACAATGAGATTGTTCTCATTCTTGTCGATCGGACATGCGCCCGCTGACACGGCGGTAAGTGCTGCGATGAGCATCAGCCCAAAACGTTTGTTAAAAAATGTATTCATAACGTCTCCTTTTTATAAAAAGTAATACAATAACTCTACTATCATGAAATTATCAAAAATATTTTCAATTTGTCAAATAAGAAATGCGGCGGCAGAAAATGTGTTGGATTGGCGGGATTTTTTATGAAAAATATGAATGCCTTGTCTTTGCCTATTCATTTTCATTAGATTAACTAGATCTCTCTCGAATCAACAAAAGAAAGTTTCGGAAGAGATATATTATCCATAGAGTTGTAAATGAGGGTATGAAACATGTGTACCGGGATTCGGCTGAAGGCAAAAAATAACGCAGTTGTTTATGCGCGCACCTTGGAATTTGGGCAGGACTTGCAATCACGCGTTATTGTTATTCCTCGTAACTATCAGTTTGTTGGGATCACCCCTACCGGCAAGGCTGATGGTTTATCATGGAAATCTCGCCATGCCGTTGTTGGGATGAATGCCTTAGGCTTGGATGAAATTATTGATGGCGTGAATGAACAAGGGCTTGCGGGAGGACTATTTTACTTTCCTGATTATGCAGGTTATCAAGATGTTGCACAAGAACGGCATGGAAGGGCTCTTGCTCCGTGGCAGTTGATGACATGGATTTTAACCACGTGCTCTACCGTGGCAGAGGTAAAGGCTGCATTATTAACAATAACGGTGAGCAACGCAATATTGCCGCAGTGGGGATTTACTCCACCGGTGCATGGAATTGTGCATGACGCCCAAGGCAATTGTCTTGTTATAGAATACGTGAATGGGCAATTGTGTTTGTATGATAATCCATTGGGGGTTGTTACTAATGCTCCGACATTTGATTGGCATATCACGAATTTGCGTAATTATATTAATCTGTCGGCGCTCAATGTTCCTCAAATAAAGCTGGGTGATATTGTTTTACATGCATTTGGACAAGGTTCGGGCATGTTGGGATTACCGGGAGATTTTACTCCCCCGTCGCGGTTTGTGCGGGCCGTTGCATTTTCACAGTCGATACCAACGGCAGACGACGAAACCGATGCAGTTGCGGCTGCGTTTCATGTACTTAATTTATTTGATATACCAATTGGGATTGTGCGGGAGAAGGTGCAGGATGCATTGGTATTTGATTGTACGCAGTGGACGAGCGCGAGTGATTTAAAAAATAAACGTTTTTATATGCATACATACCATGATCGGCAAGTGCAAGCATTTAATTTGATGGATATGGATTTAGAGGCATCGCAGGTAATGCGCATCACATAATTAAGATCAAATTTAAGAATGTCATGCACGTTGAAAATACCCCATTTTTGGGCCCCGCGTTGACATTTTATTTATAAACTGTAAATTAAGATATTAATGATCTTGATTTGCAGTAGTTTTAGTATTTTAAAATGTGGGGCATTATGCAGAATTTGGATAAATTGATCATATTGGTGCTTGCCTGTATTGCGCAAGTAATGCAATGTGTTACGCCAGAAGCGATAGTTTTTGTAAAATCAGGTCATA